>Ga0268299_1001973_pt1 | contig 28411 bp, 25 predicted proteins | sample NOBtaG_FD_193484 | JGI IMG/M metagenome (GOLD analysis project Ga0268299, IMG submission 193484) | Activated sludge microbial communities from bioreactor in Nijmegen, Gelderland, Netherland - NOB reactor | ecosystem: Engineered > Bioreactor > Aerobic > Activated sludge | place: Netherlands...
GCCCCGAGGCCGCTCCGCGGGCCGTGCGCGGCCCCGCGGCGCCGGTCTCCCTCGCGAACGCGACGCGATTGTCATGACGTGTGCACTGAGAACCGTCTCAACATCGACCTGTGCAGAGCTTCCCTAGACGGCAGCGTGCTGTGAAGGGGGCCGCCTCGAAGGCCCCCTTGCCGCGCATCTGCCCGCGTGCGCGGCAGCGGCACGCGCGGCGCGTGGATCCCCTGTTTCGCCACCCCCGCGCCCGGGCGCCCCATCCAGGTCAGCTTCAGCGAGACGTTCTTCCGCTACATGGGCTTCGGCAAGCCCGCACCGGACTTCGACTGGCTCATCTTCGACGTCGAGACCGACTTCGGGAAGCTCCAGGCGGTCCGCGCCACGCCCAACGCCACGGACCCTGACCTGTCGCGCTTCAAGGCCCGTGGCGGGAAGATCGTCAGCTACTTCGGCTGGGCCGACCCGCTCGTGCGCTGGGTGGAACGCGGCCAGGCGCCGGCGACGCTGCCGGCCAGCCGGGTGGTGGACGGGAAGACACTGCGGACCCGACCGCTGTGCCCGCACCCGCGGGTGGCGCGCTACACGGGGACCGGCAGCACGGAGGACGCGGCCAACTTCGCGTGTGCGACGCCGTAAGGCGTCCGCCCACGCCCTCCGTCTGCTATAGTCCCCGTGATCCGCCACCGGTTTCCTGTACCGTTCAACCTGATCCAGGGGGCAGCGATGTCTCACGACGACGCGCAAACGACGCCGTCAGGTGTTTCCCGGCGCAACTTCATCAAGGGCGTGGTGGCCGGCAGCGTGGCCGTCTCATCGGCCGCCTACCTCTTCCGCAGCAGCCCGCTGGTCTCCGGCCAGGCCGCGCGGACCGGCGGCGTGGAGCGGCTGATCACGCTCACCGTCAACGGCCAGAGCCGCCGCGTGGACGTCGCCCCGCAGGAGACGCTGGCCAACACGCTGCGCTACAAGCTGGGGCTCACCGGCACCAAGCTCGGCTGCGACCGCGCGGAGTGCGGCGCCTGCACCGTCCTCGTGGACGACGTGCCGCGCTACGCCTGCTCTGTGCTCACGCACGCCGTGCGCACGAAGAAGATCCAGACCATCGAGGGCCTGGCCGCCGCCGACGGCACGCTCCACCCCGTCCAGCGGGGCGTCGTCGAGGAGCAGGGCTTTCAGTGCGCGTTCTGCATGTCGGGCTTCATCATGGCGACGGTCGGCTACCTGAAGAAGCACCCGAACCCGACACGCGAGCAGCTGGCGCACGGCGTCTCGGGCAACCTGTGTCGCTGCCAGGACTACGACAAGATCCTCACCGCGCTCCATCGCGGCGCGGAGCTCTCTCGGGAGGTGGCCCGTGGCTGATCAGAAACTCGTCGGCCAGAACTACGTCACGCCCGACCTCGTCGCGAAGGTCACCGGGAAGTCGAAGTACGCGGAGGACTTCCGCGCCGAGGGCATGCTCTTCGCGAAGCTGCTGCTGAGCCCCATCCCGCACGGCCGCGTGCGGAGCGTGGACACGAGCGCCGCGGAAGCCATGCCCGGCGTGCGCGCCATCCTGCGCGCCAGCGAGCTGCCCGCGCCGGCAGACACCGTAACGGACCTCGGCGAGACGATCCGCGCCAACCCGAAGGCCGAGCGCGCGCTCACCGACGAGCCGGTGTACGCCGGCGAGGCCATCCTGGCGGTCGCCGCGGTGGACGAAGAGACCGCGGCCGCGGCCATCGAAGCCATCCGCATCGACTTCGAGACGCTGCCCTTTGTCGTGGATCCGCTGACGAGCCTCCGACCGGACGGCCCGAACCCGCGCGTGGAGGGCAACACCTGGGGCCGTGCGCCGGCCGCGCAGGGCCAGCCGCCGGGCCCGCTGGAGATTCAGCCGCTCAAGTGGACCGCGGAGGACTTCGCGGAATACGACCAGGGCAAGATGCCGATGGGCAAGCCGCAGGTGGAGTGGTCGTACGGCGACCTCGAGGCGGGCTTCAAGAGCGCCGCGCTCGTCCTCGACGAGACCTTCTCGGTGGCCAACAACCAGCACCACGTGCTGGAGCCGCGCTCCGCGCTGGCGTACTGGCAGAACGGCAAGCTCTACATGCACTCCGGCACGCAGAGCGCCGTGCAGACGGTGGCGTCGCTGTCGCGCTGGCTCAACCTCGACGCCAAGGACATCGTCCTGATCACGGAGTACACGGGCGGCGGCTTCGGCAGCCGCGCCACGGGCTCGGTGCAGAGCATGATTCCGGCGCTGCTGTCGAAGAAGACGGGCTCGCCGGTGATGATGCGCATCACGCGCGAGGAAGAGCAGTACATCGGCGGCATCCGCCCGGCGGTGCACGGCCGGGTGAAGGCCGGCTTCTCGAAGGAAGGCCGCCTGCTTGCGATGGACCTGTTCACCATCGGCGAGAACAGCGCCTACGAGGCACAGGGCGACGCGGCGAGCGGCGGGCGCTTCATCTCCCTGCTGTACCAGCCGGAGGCGATGCGCTCCCGCGCCATCACCGTGCTGACCAACACGCCGCCGCGGCGCGCGCAGAGCCAGCCGGGCGGGCTGCAGGCCATCATGATCGTCGAGCCCGTCATCGCCAAGGCGGCCCGGAAGCTTGGTATCGATCAAGTGGCCATGCGCCGCCTGAACGCTCCAGAGGGCAAGGCGAAGCTCGGCCCGGCCAACGCTCAAGGGCAGCGGGGCTATGCGACGAGTGCGTTCATCAAGGAGGCACTCGACACGGGCAAGGAACAGTTCGGCTGGGACGAGCGCAAGGCCCGGTCGGGCAAGAAGGTCGGCTCGAAGGTCCGTGGCGTCGGCGTCGCGGTCAGCACCTTTGTCGCGGGATCCGTCGGCTTCGACGGGCTGTTCGTCATCAAGCCGGACGGCCGGATGTACGTGCAGTCCGGCGTGGGCAACCTCGGCACCGAGTCGGTGTTCGACGTCCACCGCGTGGCCGCGGAGATGATGGGCGTACCGTGGGAAAAGGTGTCCATCGCCTGGGGCGATACGTCACAGCACCTGCCGTGGACGTGCGTCTCGGGCGGCAGCCAGACGACGCACGCCATGACGCGGGCGGCGCACGCGGCGGCGTCGGACGCTATCGGCAAGGCGAAGGAGATTGCGGCGAAGGCGCTCGGCGGCAACGCGGATGCCTACCGTGTCTCGGGCGAACGCGTGTCAGGTCCCGGCGGCAGCCTCACGCTGGCGCAGGTGGCGGAGCGCGCCATCGCGCTTGGCGGCAAGTACGACGGCCACGAGCTGCCGGAGAACATCAACAAGGTGACGGCCACCTCCGCAACGGCCCTCGCAGGCCAGGGGCTGATGGGCGTGGCGCGCGATACCTACAAGCGCGACGGCACCAGCTTCTCCTTCGTCGCCGGTTTCGCGGAAGTCGAAGTGGACACCGAGACGGGCGCGTACACGCTGGTGGACTTCACCGCCATCGGCGACTCCGGCACCATCATCCACCCGCGCGCATACGGTGGGCAGCTGCTGGGGCGCGCGGTGCTCGGCATGTCGCATTCGCTGGCCCTGAAGACGGTCTACGACCAGCACTACGGGCTGTCGCTGACGCAGCGCTTCTACCAGAGCCGGCCGCCGACCATCCTCGACATCCCGCGCAACATGAAGTGGGACGCGGTGAACATCCCGGATCCCGAGACGCCGGTGGGCGCGCGCGGCATTGGCGAGCCGCCAGTGGCCGCGGGCGCGTGTGCCATCCTCAACGCGTTGTCCGACGCGCTCGGCGACGACATCTACCGGCGTGCGCCGGTGACACTGGACAGCATCCTGATGGCGCTCGAGCATGGGCGCCCCATGCAGGATCCACTGACGGCTCACATCTAGGGAACGAGGAGAAACGCCATGGCAATCCTGCACGACGTGATTCCACCGTTCCAACTGTTCCAGCCCGCCAGCCTGGACGAGGCCCTGGCGCTGCTCGACGCCCGGGGCCAGGAGGCCTGGGTGATGGCGGGCGGCATGGACTCGTTCGACTGGCTCAAGGACCGCACGAAGCGCACCAGCGCGGTCGTGGAACTGAGCCAGGTGGCCGAACTCCAGGGCATCCGCGAGAGCGGCGGCGGCCTCGAGATTGGGGCGATGACGACGCTCACCGAGGTGGCCGAGCACGCGGGCGTGCGCGAGCGCTTCGCGGTGCTGGCCGAAGCGGCCGGCCTCGTCGCCTCGCCGCAGATCCGCAACCAGGGCACGCTGGGCGGCAACGTGTCGCAGGACGCGCGCTGCTGGTACTACCGTCGCGGGTGGCACTGCTACCGCGCCGGTGGGAACATCTGCTACGCGGACACGCCGACGGCCGTGAACCGCGAGCACGCCATCCTGCAGGCGGACCGCTGCGTGGCCGTGAGCCCGTCGGACACGGCACCCGCACTGATCGCGCTCGACGCGCAGATGGTCGTTCGCCGCCAGGGAGGCGAGCGCGTCGTCGAGGCCGCCGACTACTTCATGGGACCGGGCACCGACATCACGCGGATGACGGTGCTGCAGGCGGGCGAGATCCTCACGGCCATCCGCATCCCGGCGACGTGGGCGGGTGCACGCTTCTATTTCGAGAAGGCGCGCGACCGGCAGGTGTGGGACTTCCCGCTCGTCAACGTCGCGTCAGCCATCAAGGTGGACGGAGGCCGCATTGCGGCGGCGCGCCTGTCGGTGGGCGCCGTCGCGGCTCGGCCGCTCCGCCTCGAGCACGTCGAGCAGGCGATCACGGGCCGTCCCCTGAGCGAAGAGACGGCCACCATGGCGGGCGAGCTGGCCATCGAGGGCGCCTTCGCCCTGCGGCACAACGGCTACAAGATTCCGCTGATGCGGAACCTGGTGCGCCGTGCCGTGCGCGGCGGCGCCCTGCCGGCGACGACGTAGTCCACGGCACACGAAGGACACGAAGTCTCGTGAGAGGAAATCCCATGCCCCAGCGAGACGGGGCTCGCGGCCTGGGTCACGTGAAAGTCTTCGTGTCCTTCGTGTCCTGCGTGTTGGCCTTATCGTCAGGGGCGTGCGAGGCGCCGCCCGCTCGCGCGGAGCAGGCTCGGGTGGCGCAGACGAGGTGGCACGCGCTGGGCTCGTGGTCGGGGCGCGGCAGCCGTCAGACCGAGTCGTTCGATGTCGCCACCGGCGCGCTTCGCCTGACATGGGACACCCGCGCGACGGGCGCGGCGGGAGAAGGACACTTCCGCGTGTGGTTGTACAGCGCCATCAGCGGCCGACCGCTTCAACAGTTCGTGGACAGCTCGGGCACCGGCTCCGGGACGGCGCATGCGGCTGACGATCCCCGCACGTCCTACCTCGTGATCGAGTCGGCGCAGGTGAACTGGACCATCACGCTGGAAGAGGCCTCGCAGGCTCGGTAGGCCTCACTGCGTTCGGTAGGCCTCGCTTCGCTCGGTAGGCCTGCGGTAGGCGCGGCATACGCCGCGTAAGAACCTGCCTTGGCGCGCCTACTGCGTGATGGGCTCGCGGAAGCCGACGATGGCGTAGGCGTAGACCTGCTCGGCACCCGCAGGGTCGCGCGGGATGTCGAACCGCCAGCCCCTCACCGTGTCGAGCGCGGCGCCGTCGAACGCCGACGCCCGGCTCAACACCCTGGCCTCGCGCACCACGCCCGCCATGGTCAGCTCGATCTCGATCAGCACCGCTCCGTCGCGCGTCGCGAGTGGCGGGTAGGCCTCCGGCATCGCGATGCGTGTCGGGGCAGGCAGTTCCGGAGACAGTTCCCCGACGGTCTTCGTCTCGGCACCCGGGGTGGGGGCCGAGTACACCTGCGGCGGCCGGTACATGCCCACCACGAGCACATGCCCTTCGGCGACCTGCAGGGCCCCCTTCACGACCGCCTTCGGAGGATCGAACCGCCATCCCCGCACGGCGCCCGTCAGGAGCTCCGTGTACGGCGGCGTGGTGCGGACCGGCTCCACCTTCGTCACGCCACCGTCCGATCCGACGGTGACGTCCAGCACCACCTCACCGCCCCCGATCACCAGCGGCGGTGCGAGCGGCGCCGACGCGCCCGCGCGCAGCCGCGCGGCGGTGGGCAGCGGTCCCTGCGCGGCTGCCACCAGGCCCGTCAGCGACAGCAGCGCACTCAGCGTCACGGTTACGAGCCACGTCATCGGCGCCTCCCTGGTGAGTCCCCTCCGGGGAATACCCCCAGCATAGCGCCGGACGCGACCCCGCCGGGTCCAGCGAACCGTTCAGTCGCAGTACGGTCCCGTGCAGGGCGGCGGGGCCTCGCCCTGCGCCGACCCGATGGCGCCAATCATCAGCGGGTGAATCGAGCAGTGATAGTTGGCGCCGGCCGCCGCGGGCTGCACGGCCCGGCTGGTGGCGCCGGGTGCGATGTCCCCGGAGTCGAACGAGCCGTCGTTGGCCACGATCCGGTGTACGACGCCGTCCGCGTTGCGCCAGGCGACCGTCCCACCCTGCAACTGCGACGCCGGGTTCGGCGTGAACGACTGGGCTCCTGACGTCGCGACGATGCTGATGGTGACGGCGGCCGGCGACGGGTCTGGCGTGGGGCTGGTCGGGCTGTCGCGGCCGCCCCCGCACGCGATGGATGCCATCGAGATCAGGACGATGACTCGTCCGCAGGCAACGCTCGACATGGTTCACCTCCGCGGCGCACCTCCACGCAGAGGCAAGAAGTGCACCAACGGTGCGGGCCCCTGAGGCGGCCGATCCCGGCGGGCTGGCCGTGCCGGCGGCGACATCGATTACGTCCGCGGTAAACGCTTTCGAGCAGGCGTATCATCGGGATCGTCCATGGTTCGGCCCACGGTGTTCGTCTGCCACGGTTCGTCGTGCCGGCACCACAAGAGCTACAAGACGCTCCGCGAGTGCCTGAGCGCGGTGGCGGACCTGTCCGACGTCCGTTGCCAGCGCATCTGTGAGGGCCCTGTCGTGGGCGCCGCGATCAACGGCTCGCTGGAGTGGTTCGAGCGCGTCGGCTCGGAGAAGGCCCAGCGCCAGGTGGTGGACCTGGTGGCCGGCAGCGGCAGGCTGCGCCACGCGCTGGCAAAACGCCGCGTGGCGAAGCGGGCCGGTCGCCTGCGCTGAACCTCAGCGGCCGGGGTCCACGATCGCCTGGTAGATCAGGTTGCGCGAGAGGCCCTGCACGTCGGCCACGGCACTGCCGCGGTGCTGGATCATGCCGACGAACACGAGGTCCGTCTCCGGATCGATCCAGAACCAGGTGCCGGCGGCGCCGGCCCAGTAGTACGTGCCGTTCGGCGTGGCCACTCCGGCCTCGCCGGCGTCCATGACGATGGAGAAGTCGAGGCCGAAACCCTGCCCCGGGCGATAGGTCCGAAGCGGCTCGGCCTGGAGGTGGTTGGTCCGCATCATCTCAACCGTGCGCGGGGCCAGCAGGCGCGTGCCTCCGAACGTGCCGCCGTCGAGCAGCATCTGGCAGAAGCGCAGGTAGTCCTCGGCGGTGGAAAAGAGCCCCCCGCCGCCCGACGGCCCGACCGGGACCCTGGTCGGATCCGCGAACACGCCGCCACCAGGCGCTTCGTCGGACGGTGGATCGGGCGTGCCGTTCTTGCCCTCTCCGTGGATTCTTGCCACCCGGCCGAGCTTCGCGCTCGGCACGTGGAACGCGGTGTCCTTCATGCCGAGGGGATCGAAGATGCGCTCCTTCAGGAACACGTCGAACTTCCGGCCCGAGAGCTTCTCCACGAGATAGCCCTGCACGTCCACGGCGATGCTGTACGCCCAGCGCGTTCCGGGTTGCGCGAGGAGCGGGAGCTTCGCGAGGCCGTCGATCATCTGCTGCAGCGACGCGCTGGAATCGAGGACCTTTGCGTCGCGATACATGCGATCGACCGGATTGGCCGACGTCAGCCCGTATCCCAGTCCCGCCGAGTGCGTCATCAGCTCCCGCATGGTCATGGAGCGCCGCTGGTCCTCGAGCCTCAGCGTTCCGTCGGCGTTCTCGCCCGCGTACACCCGCAGCCGGCCGAACTCCGGGATGAACTTCGACACCGGGTCGTCGAGCCGCCACTTGCCCTCCTCGAAGAGCATCATCATGGCGACGCCGGTGATCGGTTTGGTCATCGAGTAGATGCGGAAGATGGAGTCCCTCGCCATCGACTCCGCCGTCCGGATGTCCTGCCTGCCGTACGCCTCGAAGCTCACCACCTTCCCGTGACGTGCCGCCAGCGTGACGATGCCGGCCAGACGTCCGTCGGTGACCATCCTGCGCATGCCGCCCGTGAGACGCGTGAGCCGATCCGCCGAAACGCCGACCGTCGCGGGATCGACGGCCGCCAGATCCCGCGCCACACCTGGCGCCGCTGGCACGATGCCGCTCCGTGCGCCGGTGCCTGCACCAGGCACTGACAGCAAGGGGACCATACCGAGGGCGAGCAGGGCGACCAGACGCCAGGACTGGTTGCGTGTGAAACGAACGTGTGGCACGGGACCTCCTCGGGTTCGAAACACCTGCCGCATCGTCCGCGCTCCGGAGCCCGTCGGCCGAGCACTCCGTGCGGCATTGCGCGGCCCTAGCGCAGTTCGGTCAGGGTGACGTCGATCACACGCGATCCCCCGGCTGGGCGCTGCCACTGGACGAGGATCGGGCTCTGGTAGGTGCCTTCGACGATGCCGTGGCTGCCGTCGGCGCGTTCCGAGACCAGCAGGCTCACGGAGCGACGCATCCGGAGGAAGCGGGCAGCCGGGACGGCCAGCGTGCGCGCCAGCAGCTTCTCGACAACGGAGCCGCGCAGCCTGAGCGTGTCGAGCCCGACGTTCATCACCCGGACGAAGTCGTACTTCGCGTAGCCGAGCGTCTTCGACGGCACCGCCAAGGGATCCTTCATGGCGCTGTGGTACTGTCTGGCCACGAAGGACAGCGGGTTGCGCAGCACCTCGGCGAGGTCGTGCTTCATCAGCAGCGTCTCGTATTCGTTGACGGTGACGGCTGAATGGCGCTCGGCCGGATCGAGGGCGATGTGAAGCCGCCCTCTGGCCACTCCCATCCGCGAGACGAAGTCCGACAGCGCGGTCGCTATCCCGAGGCGTGGATCCTTGAGGTTCACCGAATCGATCGGATGGGGCGACACCGGCACCTCGATGCGGGTCCTGCCGATCTGACGCTCCTCGCGGAAGCCGAACATGCGCGTCACGCGGCTGCGTGGCCGCTCGCCGACGACCCCGTCCAGGTCCACGAAGCAGACCGCCTCGCCCGGGCGGTTGGGACGCGTGACGCAGGGGCGAAGGCCGCTGGCCATGAACGCCAGGTGCGAGTCGGCGTTCCTCGGTTCGACGGCACGCTGCTCGTCGCCGAGATCGGTGCGGCGATCCAGCTGGTCGTGCTCGTAACCGGCTCCCTCGGGAAACATCGTGCGGAACGCCTCGACGTACGTCGATACACGCTGGATGTTGAGCCGTGCCGAAATGCTGCGATCCAGGAAACCGGCCGTGGTGTGTGAGGACCAGTAGAGGCACCGCGGGTAGGCGGCGAGCGCCTCGTGCTCGGCAGGGAACCGAGACCTCATCTCGACCACCTCGAAGCGAGCCCTGGGTGCCACCTCCAGGATCAGGTCCAACGGTCTGGCGCTCATGGCCTCAGGCAGGGTAACACAGCCGCTCGGCCCGGCGCATAATCGGGCCCATGCGCCGTCTGGCTGTGGTCTGCCTGCTCCTCGCGCTCCCCCTGCCGCTGGCAGCGGACACCTATCCCCGGCAGCCGGGGGTGGACGCGATTCACTACATCTTCCGCCTCGCCCTGGCGGACGACACCGACGCGATCACCGGTGAGGCCACCGTCACCGTCAAGTTCCTGTCGGATGGGCTCCGCGAGCTCTGGCTCGACCTCACGTCGCCCAACGGGGGCACGGGCATGGCGGTGGGCTCGGTCACCGCCGCAGGCGACGCCATCCCCTTTCTCCACTTGGACGATCGTGTGCGCCTCACGCTGCCCGCGCCCTCGCGGGCCGGCGACGAGTTCTCGGCGACCATCAGCTACAAAGGCGTGCCAGGCGGAGGCCTGCGCCTGATCCCGAACATCCACGGCGAGCGGACGTTCTTCAGCGAGAACTGGCCGAACAACGCCCGCCAGTGGCTCCCGATGATCGACCATCCCTCCGACAAGGCGACGGGCGAGTTCATCGTCACCGCGCCGGCACACTACCAGGTCGTGGCGAACGGGCTCCTCGTGGAGGAGCGGGACCTGGACGCCGGCCGACGGCTGACGCACTGGAGGCAGTCGGTGCCGATCTCCTCCTGGCTGTACGCACTGGGCGTCGCGCGCTTCGCCTCGCACCACGCGGGATCGGTAAAGGGCGTGAAGATCCAGACCTGGGTGTTTCCGCAGGACCGCGAGACGGGCATCCGCCTCTTCGAGGATCTGTCCCGTCGCGCGATGACGTTCTTCGTCGAGCACATCGGCCCGTACTCGTACGAGAAGCTGGCCAACGTGCAGGCCGCAGGCCTCAGCGGAGGCACCGAGCACGCCAGCGCGATCTTCTACGGCGAGAAGGGCGTCGCGGCCGGACGCGCACCGGTCGTGCACGAGATTGCGCACCAGTGGTTCGGCAACGCCGTCACCGAGCGCGACTGGGACGATGTGTGGCTGAGCGAGGGGTTCGCCACGTATTTCACGCTGCTCTACACCGAGCACGCGGAGGGCCGCGACGCGTTCGTCGCGGGGCTCAGGCAGAGCCGGGACACCGTCCTGCGAATCGAACAGAAGCTGCCGGACACCCCCATCATCCACCGCAACATCTCGGACATGCGCCGCGTGCTCAACCAACTCGTTTACCAGAAGGCGGCGTGGGTGCTGCACATGCTTCGTGCGGAGGTGGGAACGGAGGCCTTCTGGGCCGCGATTCGTGAGTACTACCGGCGCTACCAGAACGACACGACGTCCACGGCGGAGCTGCGGGCCGTCTTCGAACAGGTGTCGGGGAAGCCGCTGGGCTGGTTCTTCACGCAGTGGCTCACGCGGCCGGGCGTCCCGAAGCTGGAAGGGTCATGGCACTACGACGCGGACGCCAAGCAGGTGGAGGTGACGCTGTCCCAGGCACAGGTGACCGAGGCGTTCCGGGTGAACGTGGAGATAGGCCTCGTGCCGACACCAGGCGCGCTGCCCCGTGTCGAGCGCATCGCCATGACCGGCAAGCAGGCCACGATGCGGTTCCCCGCAGACACTCCCCCCGCCATCGTGATCGTCGACCCGGGGACGTGGCTGCTGATGGACGTCGGCGCGTTCGTCCAGACCAGATAGGATCCGCACATGCGTACCCGATTCGCGGCGCCTCTCCTGCTCACCACCATCGCGGCTGCCTTCGCCTGGCAGGCCCCCGTCCACTCCCAGCCACCGGCCTTCGACCTCGTCATCCGTGGCGGACGCATCGTCGACGGCACGGGCAGCCCGTGGTTCGTCGCCGACGTCGGCATCAAGGGGGACACGATCACCGCGATCCGGCCACGGCTCGAGACCGCGGGTGCCCGCGTCATCGACGCGCAGGGGCTCATCGTCTCGCCCGGCTTCGTGGACGTGCACGCGCACGTGGAGCCGCGGGAAGGCGGGGAGGACATGGTCGGCAACCCGGCCACGGAGAACAACGTGCGCCAGGGCGTGACGACGGTCATCGGCAGCCCCGATGGCGGAGGGCCGGTGGGCGTGGGCGGCTACCTCGCGCGGGTGGAGGCTGCGCGGCCCGCGATCAACGTCGGCGCGTTCATCGGCCACGGCTCGGTGCGATCCGCGGTGATGGGAGAGGTCAATCGTGTCGCAACCCCCGACGAGCTGGAGAAGATGCGCGAGCTGGTGCGCACCGGCATGCGGGAAGGCGCCTTCGGGCTCAGCACCGGCTTGTTCTACGTCCCCGGCAACTACGCGCCGCTCGACGAGGTGGTGGAGCTGGCACGCGTGGCCGGCGAACTGGGCGGCATTCACCAGTCACACATGAAGGACGAGGCCGCGCGCGTGCTCGACAGCGTGCGGGACACGATTGCCATCGGCGAGCGCGGCGGCCTGCCGACCCAGGTGACCCACCACAAGATCATCGGCAAGGTGAACTGGGGCCGCAGCGTTGAGACGCTGCGATTGATCGACGAGGCGCGTGCCCGCGGCGTGGATGCGACCATTGATCAGTACCCGTACACGGCCTCGAGCACGTCGATTCAGGGCGGGCTGGTCCCCCAGTGGGCACAGGCGGGCGGGCGCGAGGCGATGCTGAAGGGGCTTCGCGACGAGACGACGCGGGGCAAGGTGCTGGCGGCCATTGCCTCGTCGATCGAGACCGACAGGGGTGGCGGCGACCCTGGCAACGTCGTGCTGGCGGCCTGCGCCTGGGATCCGAGCCTCGCCGGCAAGAGCCTGGCGCAGGTGCTCCGCGACCGTGGTCGCCCGGTAACGATCCCGCGCGCGGCCGAGCTGGTCGTCGAGATCGTCGAGAAGGGCGGCTGCAGCGCCGTCTACCACGCCATCAGCGAGGACGATCTGGTGCGTATCATGCAGCACCCCGCGACGATGATCGCGTCCGACGCGGCGCCGGGCGTCCCGACGTTCGGCAGGAACGTGCCGCACCCGCGGGCGTACGGCACGTTCGCGCGCGTGCTCGGCGTCTACGTGCGCGAGAAGAAGGTGCTGACGCTGGAGGAGGCGATCCGGAAGATGTCCGGCTTCCCCGCCCGGCGGATGGGCCTCCTGGATCGCGGCCTGCTGCGCGCCGGCATGAAGGCTGACGTGGTGGTCTTCAATCCCACGACGGTGATCGATCGCGCGACGTTCGAGAAGCCGCACCAGTACGCCGAGGGCGTGTCGGCCGTCGTCGTCAACGGGCAGCTGGCGCTGGCCGATGGCAAGATGACCGGCGCCCGTGCCGGACGCACGCTCCGCCGGTATCAGCAGTAGGGCTTCGCACGGGTGCGGGCAGGTGCCACCTAGCGACTGCTTCCGCCCACGCCTTCCTTGAGGAAGGCGACCAGCGGCGGCAGCACTTTGTCCGGGGCCTCGAGGTGCGGCACGTGGCCCAGCCCCGGGATCAAGTGTACCCGGCCGTTGCCGTTGGGAACGCTCTTCGCCAGGAACTCCATCCGGTCCTGGAAGTTCTTCGCCGGGCCGAGCAGCATGTCCTCGGCTCCGCCGAACGCCAGCGTCGGCACCTGGATGTGCGCCCAGTCGTAGACCACGGGGTCGGCATACAGCATCTGGCCGATGAGGGCCTGCACCATCGCCAGCCTCGGCCAGTCCGCGCTGAGCGTCCACGAATAGCGAATCCGCGTATAGGTCTCGAACTCCTGGTTCCACGCCTTCGGGTCGTGCGCGACGTAGCGGCTGAGGCCCGCGCGGACACTCTGGTAGTCGGTCTTGAGCGTCTGCGCGTACGCTTCGTCGATCGGCTGCATCGGACGGTCGAAGCGGCCGTCCGTCAGCCCGATGGGGTTGTAGATCACGACCCGCTCGACCGACTTCGGAAACTGCGTCGCGAAGCGGGCCGCGAGCATGCCGCCCATCGAGTGGCCGATCACCATCACCTTCTCGATCTTTTCGTGCTGCAGGATGCGCCAGGTGTTGCGCGCCTGCGAGTTGAAATTGAAGGGCGCGATGGGCTTGGACGATCGGCCGTACCCGATCTGGTCCGGCGTGATGACGCGGAAGCCTTCCTTCGTCAGGCCATCGATGATGGCCTTGAAGTAGAAGCCGCCGAAGTTGTTGCCGTGGAGCAGCAGGACGGTGTGGCCGTTGGGCGTCCCCTGCGGCGCGACGTCCATGTACGAGATCCGCACGTCCTGGCTGTAGACGCTGATGCCCAGGTACTTGCTCGGGAACGGATACGGACACTCGTCACACGTGATGCTGCCGGGCTTGACGTCGGTCGGGGTGGGCACGGGCGGCAGGACCCCGCGGCCCTGGGCCGCGGCGGTGGAGGCGAGCGCCCCGAGGAACACGAGCAGCGCAATCGTTCGTACCGGAGTGTGCATGGGTGTGGATCCTGTGATGGCTATGGTGCCGCACGGCACGCCGGAAATCCAGCACGAACGCTCGTCACCGGCCGCGACGACCGTACCCGGGACGGTAGTGTCGGTGGCAGGTGGTGCACGATTCGTACAGCTGATCGTTCACAGCGGCCAGCGCCTCCACCTTCCGCGTCTTCGCGGCCTTGAACGCGGCGGCGCCCGCCTCGCGCATCAAGGCCGCGTCGGCCATCCACTGTGTGTCGTCACGTGCGCGGCCGGGCAGCATCAGCAGGTTCGCGGCCTCGGCCACCATCAGCGCCTGGCCCTCGAGCACGGTCCACGCGTCGCCGTCCTTCGGGGTGCGCGTCTCGATGTAGAAGATCGCATCCGAGGCGGGGCGGATGACGGTCACCATCAGCTCGCTCGTCGTGCCGACGGGGCGGATCGGCTGCCGATCGGCTGGCGCTGGCGCCTGTGCCAGCGCCGTGCCCGACACGAGAAGAATGACGGCCAGGATCCGCATGCGAGGGCAGTCTAGCACCGGCGGGTCACCCTCGCGAACGCCCGGCCGCGCGGCCGTATAATCCACGGACCGATGGCCCTTCCCCCCGGTACGCGCCTCGGGCCCTACGAGGTCGTCTCCACCGTCGGCACGGGCGGAATGGGCGAGGTCTATCGCGCAACCGACACCACACTGAAGCGTCACGTCGCCATCAAGGTACTGCCCCCCTCGCTGGCGGGAGATGCCCACCGCATGGCGCGCTTCCAGCGCGAAGCCGAGATCCTCGCGGCACTCAGTCACCCGAACATCGCCACCGTCTACGGGCTGGAGCACTGGCGCGACATGCCCGCGCTGGTGATGGAGTTGGTCGAGGGCGAGGACCTCTCGCGCGTCATCGCTCGAGGCGCGCTTCCGGTACAGGAGGCGCTGGCGATCGGCAGGCAGGTCGCCGCCGCGCTCGAGGCCGCCCACGGGCAGGGGATCATCCATCGCGATCTGAAACCGGGGAACATCAAGCTGCGCCCGGACGGCAGCGTGAAGGTGCTCGACTTCGGCCTCGCCAAGACGACGGCGCCGACACCAGCGGAGGGCGCGGACGCCACCATCCCCGGGACCATCCTCGGAACGTCGGCCTACATGCCACCCGAGCAGGCCAGGGGCAGATCCGTCGACCGCCGCGCGGACGTGTGGGCACTCGGCGCCGTGCTGTACGAGATGCTCACCGGGCAGCGCGCCTTCAAGGGCGAGGACAGCACCGACACACTGGCGGCCGTCGTGAGCAAGGAACCCGACTGGAACGCCCTGCCCCCGGACACCCCGCCGACGGTCCGCACGCTGCTGCGCCGGTGTCTCGCACGCGACCCCCAGCACCGGCTCGATTCGGCCGCCGCGGTCCGACTGGAGATCGAGGACACGCTCACGGCGCTTCCGTACGGGGCCTCGGGGTCGCCCGGCTCAGCGGCGCCGCCGAGCGGCACCCCGTGGGTGATCGCCATCGTGTCTATGCTGGCGCTGGCCGGTGTGGTGCTCCGGTGGGCGCCGTGGCAGCCCGCCCCGGTGCCACCCGAGACACGGACCGACATCGTCACGCCTGCCACAGACGATCCGGAGTCGTTCGCCTTGTCGCCGGATGGCCGCCTGATCGTCTTCGCGGCGTCGGGCGATGGGACCTTGCGCCTGTGGCTGCGGTCGCTGGGAGCGACGACGCCACAGCCGCTCGTGGGCACCGAGGGCGGACGCAATCCCTTCTGGGCGCCCGACAGCCGTTCCATTGGCTTCTTCACCGACTCCGCGTTGAAGCGTCTCGACCTCGGCGCGGGTGCTCCGCAGACCGTGGCCCCGGCCAGCAGCGGCGCCGGCGGCACATGGACGGCCGACGGGTTCATCGTCTTTGCCGCCAGCCCGAGCAGCCGCCTGAGGCGTGTGCCCGCCACTGGCGGTTCGGAAGTCCTGGTGACCTCGTTCGACCACCAGCAGATCGGCCACCGCTGGCCGTACGCACTGCCGGACGGACAGCGGTTCCTGTTCTACGCGGGCGGCCCCCCGGACACGGCCGGCATCTACCTGGGCACGCTCGACGGCAGCCCGCCCACGCGACTGACACCCGCGGAGAGCGCCGGCGTGTACCACCCGGATGGCTGGCTGCTGTGGATGCGCGCGGGTGCGCTGGTGGCACAGCCTCTGGATCTGGAGCACGCCACGCTCACCGGCGACACCGTCACAGTCGCCGGCGCGGTGGCCACTGACACCTCCGAACGCACCCCCGTGTCGGTCGCGGCGACGGGCCTCGTGGCCTATAGAACAGGGAGCGCCAGACAGCGGCAGCTGGCGTGGTTCGACCGATCCGGCAAGGCGCTGGGCAGCCTCGGCGATCCGGACCCGACGTGGGGCCGTCCCCGCGTGTCGCCCGACGGACAGCGTGTGGTCGTCGCCCGCACGATCCAGGGGAACCAGGACCTGTGGCTGCTGGAGGGGACGCGAACGAGCCGATTCACCTTCGACGCGGCCACCGACGACATCTCCATCTGGTCGCCCGATGGTACGCGCATCGTGTTCACCTCGACTCGCAGCGGCGGAGGCGACCTCTATCAGAAGCTCGCGAGCGGCGCGGAGATGGAAGAGCTGCTCGTAGGAAGCGAGGAAGTCAAGACGCCCAGCAGCTGGTCGGCGGACGGCCGGTTCGTGCTGTACCACAGCACCGATCCACAGACGAGCAGCGACCTCTGGGTCGTGCCCGTGGCTGGCGATGGCCTCACGGCCGGAACGGCCCCAAACGCCGCCACGCCCACGCCGTCCGTGCTCCTGAAGTCTCCCGTCCGCGAGGTCTGGGGGGCGTTCTCGCCGGACGGCCGCTGGGTGGCGTACATGTCGAACGAGTCGGGGCGGCCGGAGATCTACGTGCGTCCGTTCTCCCCAACCGGCGCGCTGGGAACGGGCGGCCAGTGGCAGGTGTCCACCGCGGGAGGGATCCATCCCGTCTGGCATCCGGACGGCCGCGAGCTGTACTACATCGATCCAGGGGGCGCACTGGTTGCCGCGCCGATCACCATCCGCGGGGCCACGATCGAGTCGGACACGCCCCTGGTGCTCTTCGCCACGCGTATCCTCGGCGGCGGCATCGACGCCGGACAGGGCCGCCAGTACGACGTCGCCTCCGACGGGCGCTTCCTCATCAACACCGTGATCGAGGACGTGAACCAGCCGATCACGCTGCTGCAGCACTGGCGCCCGGCACGCCCTGAGTAACGGGCGGCTCGCGACCTCGAATACGCGCTCGCCGGGCGGCACCGAACCGGCGAGAATAGGCCCCATGGCCATCACGCTCGCCGTCAACGGGCAGGCACGCTCCGTCGACGTCGAACCCGATACGCCGCTCTTGTGGGTCCTGCGCGACACGCTGGGGCTGACCGGCACCAAGTTCGGCTGCGGCGTCGCCGCGTGCGGCGCGTGCACGGTCCACCTGAATAGCGAAGCCGTCCGCTCGTGCAGCCTCACGGTGGCCGATGCCGCGGGCGCCACGATCGTCACGATCGAAGGGCTGGCGCCTCCGGGCACCCTCGGCCCCGTCCAGCAGGCCTGGCTCGACATGCAGGTGCCGCAGTGTGGCTACTGCCAGTCCGGGATGATCATGGCCGTCGCCGGCCTGCTGGCCCAGCGGCCCAGCCCGACCGACGAGGAGATCGACGCCGCCATCACCAACATCTGCCGGTGCGGCACGTTCGCGCGTGTGCGGCGCGCCATCCATGCGCTCGCCGGCACCGAGGGAGGCGCGTAATGGGCAAGTGGACACGCCGCGCCTTCATCGGCGCGGGCACGCTCGTCGGCGGCGGCCTCGCCCTCGGGGTGGTCGGCGTCGCCCTGGCCCCCAATCGCCACAGCGTCGTGCCCGACGATGCGGAGGGCGCGGGCCAACTGAACACCTGGATCCTGGTAACCCCCGACAATGTCGTCACCGTGCTCGTGCCCCACTGCGAGATGGGGCAGGGCGCACAGACGGCGCTGGCGATGATGGCCGCCGAGGAGATGGACGCCGACTGGGGCCTGGTGCACGTGAAGGAGGCGCCCGCGCTCGACGAGTACGCCAACGCCTACGTGGTGCGCGCGTTCACCGGATCGTCGATCCCGGGCCCCCTGGAGCGGGGCTTCGACTATGGCACCTATCGCCTGGCGCGGTGGTTCGGCCTGCAGGTCACGGGGGGCTCGCTGTCCGTGCGCACGACCGGCCACTACGGCATGCGCGTGGCCGGCGCCGCGGCGCGGGAGATGCTCGTGGCCGCCGCGGCCGCGCAGTTCGGCGTCAGCGCGGCGGAGTGCCGGGTCGCCGGCTCGCGCGTGACACACGCGGCATCGGGCCGTTCCGCGACCTTCGGGGAGCTCGCACAGGCCGCCACGCGGCAGTCCGTGCCCACGCACCCGGCCCTGAAGGACCCGGGCGCCTATACCCTGCGGCGCACCGCGCGCCCGCGCTTCGACCTGCGCTCGAAGGTGGATGGCAGCGCCATCTACGGCATCGACTTCACGCTGCCCGGCATGCTGTACGCCGCGGTGTCGATTGCGCCCGTGCAGGGCGGCAAGCTCGTCTCGGTGGACACCACACCTGCCGAGTCCATGCCGGGCGTGAAACGCGTCGTTCGGCTGGAGGAGGCCATCGCCGTGGTGGCCGACAGCTATTGGCGCGCCAGCAAGGCGCTCGATGCGCTCACGCCACAGTTCGACGATGCCGGGCACGGGGGCGTGACGAGCGCCAGCATCTTCGAGGCATTCGACACGGCGCTGGGCGCCCCGCCGGAGATGCCGTCCGGCGCCGCGAAGGTGGTCACCGCGGACTACCGCGTCCCCTTCCTGGCACACGCCACCATGGAGCCGATGGCCTGCACCGCGCGGGTGACGCCGGAGGGCGCGGAGGTGTGGGCCGGCACGCAGGATCCGCTCAACGCGCGGAACACCGCGGCCACGGCGCTCGGCATCGAACCGGGCCGGGTCCGCGTCACCAACCTGGCGCTTGGCGGCGGCTTCGGGCGCAAGCTGCCGGGCTCCCTGGATTTCGTCGGGATGAGCGCCCGTATCGCGCAGGCGATGTCGCCCACGCCGGTGAAGATGATCTGGAGCCGCGAAACCGACATGCAGCACGGCTATTACCGCCCTGCCGGCATGGCACGCTTTGCCGGCGCGGTCGATGCGGGCGGCGTCCCCATGGCTGTCACCTGCCACTACGCCGGCGGTGGCGATGCCGAGTCGACGTTCATGCCTTACGGCATCGGGGACAAGAAAGCCGAAGGTCGCGACGCGCCGCATCCCATACGCACCGGGGCCTGGCGCTCGGTGCTCAACTCGCAGCACGGCTTCTTCAAGGAGTCGTTCATCGACGAGCTGGCCCATGCCGCCGGGAAGGATCCGTTCGAGTTCCGGCGGGGCCTGATGTCGGACCACCCGCGATTCAAGGCCGTGCTCGAGCGCGTGGCCGCGATGGCGGACTGGGGGCGCCCGCTGCCCGCCGGCGAGGGCCGCGGCATCGCCATCACCGAGTGCTTCGGCTCGATCGTCGGCGAGGTCGCGCACGTGGCCGTGTCGCCCGACGGCGTCCTGAAGGTGAAGCAGGTGTTCGCCGCCGTCGACTGCGGCGAGGTGGTCAACACCGACACCGCCGCCGCCCAGGTCGAGGGTGGCATCATCTTCGGCCTGTCGGCGGCGCTGCTGGGCGCCATCACGATCGACAAGGGCCGCGTCGTGGAGAGCAACTTCTGGGACCACGAGATGATCCGTCTCGCGGACGCGCCGGCGATACGCGTGGAGTTCATTCCCTCGACGGCGGCGCCGGGAGGCCTCGGGGAGCCTGGCGTCCCGCCGATTGCGGCGGCCGTGGCCAACGCGGTCTTCGCGGCGACGGGCGTTCGCGTCCGCGATCTGCCTGCGGCTGCGGCGTCCGTTGTTCCTCGAAGGCCAGGCGGGGGTGGGCAAGACGGCGCTGGCGGCCGCAGTGGCCGCTGCGCTCGACACCGATCTCATCCGCCTGCAGTGCTACGAGGGCCTGGACGTCACGCACGCCGTCTACGAGTGGGACTACGCGCGCCAGCTCCTCGAGCTGCGTATCCTCGAAGCGGCGGGTGGCGCCATGGATCGGCAGAGCGCGCGTCGTGCCCTCTACGACGAGGCCTTCCTGATCAAGCGGCCGCTGCTGCGCGCCATCGATCCCGCGCGGTCCGGCCCGGCCGTCCTGTTGATCGACGAGATCGATCGAGCCGACGAGGAGTTCGAGGGGTACCTGCTGGAGCTGCTCTCGGAGTTCCAGATCACGATCCCCGAGCTCGGCACGGTACGGGCCACCGAACCGCCACTGGTCATCCTCACCTCCAATCGCACGCGCGACGTCCACGACGCCCTCAAGCGGCGCTGCCTGTATCAGTGGATCGACTATCCAAGCCTGGAGAAGGAGTTGGCCATCGTCACGACACGGGCGCCGGAGGCCTCGGCCCGACTGGCGCGCCAGGTGACGGCCATCGTCCAGGAACTGCGGGCCACCGAGCTGTACAAGGCGCCCGGTGTGTCCGAGACCCTGGACTGGGTGGCCGCGCTCGTGGCGCTCGACCGGGAAGAGGCGGACGTCGAGGCGCTCGAGGAGACGCTTGGCGTGGTGTTGAAGGCGAGTGAGGACATCGAGGCGGTCCGCGGCGAGCGGCTGGCGGGCATCCTCGCGCGAGTCGCCGGGCGCTGATCCGGAGGGACCGAACGTGTTGCTCGGCAACCTCCTTGCGTTCGGCCGCCTGCTGCGCCGCCTGGGCCTGGACGTGCATCCGGGGCGAATGCTGGATGTCACGGAGGCCCTGACGCACGTCGACATCAGGGTCAGGGACGACGTCTACCATACGTGCCGGGCGCTGCTCGTCCATCGTCACGAGGACCTGGCTGTCTTCGATCGCGCCTTCGAGGCGTTCTGGCGTCGTCACCGTAACCGCCGCGCGGGCCCACCGGGGCACGCGGGCCCAGACCGGGCCGACGTGTCGAACCAGCGTGATGGGGAGCAGGGTGCGCACGGCACGCCTGGACGCGAGGCCCGCCCAGTCGCCGCGGCCGCTCCCAACGAGGACGCTGCCTCCACCGACAACGTGGGGATGCTGCGCACCTGGAGCGACGCGGAGGGCCTGGCGACCAAGGACTTCGCGATGTACACCGAGGCGGAACTGGCGGTCGCGCGTGCGGCGCTGGATCGGCTCGTCTGGCATCCTGGCGAGCGCCGGACGCGCCGCTGGATTCGCGGCGCCGGACCGCGCCTCGACATCCGGCGCGCCCTGCAGCAGAGCCTGCGCACGGGCGGCGACATCGTCGAGCTCCCGCGTCGCCGTCGCGCCTGGCATCAGCGGCCCGTGGTGCTGCTCTGCGACATCAGCGGCTCGATGGAGCGATATTCGCGGATGCTGCTCCACTTTGCGCACGCGCTCGGCGGCCGGCACCGGAGGGTGGAGACGTTCCTCTTCTCGACGCGTCTCACGCGTGTCACGACGTCGCTCCGCCATCGTGGCCTGGACGCCGCCGTGGCCCAGGTCTCGCGCGCCGTGCCGGACTGGTCCGGCGGCACGCGCATCGGTGACGCGCTCCGGGAGTTGCACCTGCGGTGGCGGTCCCGCGTGCTGCACGGCGGGCCCGTGGTCATGCTGGTGTCAGACGGGTGGGATCGCGGAGACCCCCTCGTGCTGCGCGATCAGATGGCCCGGCTGCAGCGCAACTGCCATCGGCTGATCTGGCTCAACCCGCTCATCGGCACCGAGGACTACGCCCCGCTCACGCGGGGCCTCCAGGCGGCACTGCCGTTCGTGGACGACTTCCTGCCGGCGCGGACGCTGCTGAACCTCGCCGACCTCGCGGCGCACTTGAACAGGCTTCAGGCTTCAGGCTCCAGGCTTCAGGCCTGAGGCTTGGGGCTTGGGGCTTGGGGCTTGGGGCTTGGGGCTTGGGAAGCGAGGCTCTAGAGCTTGCCTTGCAGGCAGGCGAAGAAGCGGTCCAGCATCATCTTGGAAACACTGCCGATGAGCCGCTGGCCGACGCGGGCGATCGCGCCGCCGGTCTGCACCGTGGCGGTCACGTCCACGATGGTCCCGGCCCCTTCCGCGCGCAGCGCGATGGCCGAGCTGCCCTTCACCCATCCGGCACGGCCCTGCCCCTCGCCGGTCAGCCGGTACGACGTCGGCGCCACCTTGTCCGACAACGTCACCGCGCCGTCATAGGTGCCGGTGACCGCGGCCAGCGCCACGGTCAGGCGTGCACGGTAGCGGTCCTCCCCCTCCGGCTCGAAGCGATCGCAGCCGGGAATGCAGGACGCGATCACGTCCGGGCTCATCAGGAGATCCCAGACGCGATCCGGCGGCGCATCGAACCTATACGAACCGGCGATGTCCATGACTCTGACGCCTAGAGTCTAGAGCCTGGCCAGTGCCGCCTCCAGGGCCCGTCGAGCGAACACGCCCACCATCGCACGCCGGTACTCGGCGCTCGCGTGCACGTCCTCGTTCACGTCCCCCACATCGTCTGGTGCCAGCGCCGCGGCGGTCTGGACCGTCTCGGCCGACGCGGGGCGGCCAGCCAGGGCCTGCTCCACGTGCGTCAATCGTCGCGCGTGGGACGAGGCGCCCGTCAGACCCACACAGGCCGAGGCAATGGTGCCGCCACTCACCGTCAACGCCGCGGCCACGCCGACGATGGCGTAGTGCGAGGCCCGCTGGTAGAGCTTGGCATAGCCCGCCGACCGCACGGGCGTGAACCGCACGGCCGTGATGACCTCGCCCGTGCCAAGATCCACAGTGAAGAGATCCTGGAAGAAGTCCTGCGCCTTCACCACACGTCGTCCCTGGGGGCCGGCCAGCTCGAGCTCGGCCTCCAGCGCGAGCATCACCGCCGGGTAGTCGGCCGACGGATCCGCGTGCGCGAGGCTCCCACCCACCGTGCCACGGTTCCGCACCTGCTGATCGCCGATGGTCGAGGCGGCCTCCGCCAGGACAGGGCACCGGTCCTGCAGCAGCGCTGAGGTCGCCACCTCGTGGTGCGTCGTGGTGGCGCCGATCACGACGCGGCCGTCCGCCTCCCGGATCCCGCGCAGCTCCGGGATCCTGGCGATGTCCACCAGCCGCTGCGGCTCGCTCAAGCGCAGCTTCATCAGCGGAATCAGGCTGTGCCCGCCGGCGACGACCTTGCCGGATCCGGCGGCAGCCGCCAGCTTTGCGATCGCATCGTCCAGCGAAGTCGCGCGTTCGTACTCGAATGCGGTGGGAATCACGCCTGGCCTCCCTGGATGAGGCGCCACAGCTTCTCGGGCCGGAGCGCCATGTCGATGTGCTTCACGCCCAGCCCGCTCAGGGCATCCACCGCCGCGCTGACGATGCAGGGCGTCGAGCCGAGCGTGCCGGCCTCGCCCACGCCCTTGGCGCCGAGGGGGTTCACGGGTGTCGGGGTGACGGTGGCGGACAGCTCGAAGCGCGGGAAGTCCGTCGCGCGCGGCATCGCGTAGTCCATGAACGATCCCGTCACCAGCTGGCCGTCCTCGTTGTAGACGGCCTCTTCCAGCATGGCCTGACCGATGCCCTGCGCCAGGCCGCCGTGAATCTGGCCTTCGACGATCAGCGGGTTGATCAGGTGTCCTGCGTCGTCCACGGCCACCAGCTTCAGCAGCTTCGGCTCGCCCGTCTCACGATCGATCTCGATCATCGAGATGTGGCAGCCGAAGGGATAGGTGTTGTTGGTCGGCTCGAAGTAGGCGTCCGCCGTCAAGCCGGGCTCGTCGACGCCGTTCGGGAGCGGTACCGGCACGTACGCGAAAGCCGCCACGGTCTGGAACGGCAGCTTCGCCGCGGGCACCCCGGCGACGTGGATGGTGCCGTTCTCGAAGACGAGATCCTCCTCGGCCGCCTCGAGCAGGTGCGCGGCGAACTTTGCCATCTTGGCCTTCACCTTCCTGCCAGCCAGGTGCAGCGCCGCGCCGCCGACCGCCTGCGATCGGCTCCCGAAGGTGCCGACGCCCTGCTTCACCACGCCGGTGTCGCCGTGCAGGATCGTCACGTGCTCCAGCGGCACACCGAACTGGTCCGCCAGCATCTGCGCGAACGTCGTCTCGTTGCCTTGCCCGTGCGGGGACGCCCCGGTGGTGGCGGAGATCCTCCCGTCCCGCTCGATGGCCACGCTGGCGTGCTCCCAGCCGCCCATCGGCAGCGTTGAAGACGGACCGATGCCGCAGACCTCGACGTACATGGACAGCCCGAGACCCACGAGCCGTCCCTCGGCCCGTGCCGCGTCGCGCTGTTTCTTCAGCCCGCCCCAGTCCGACGCCTGCAGGGCCGCGTCGAGCGCCTTCTCGTAGTCCCCGGAATCGTAGACCGCACCCATCGGCGTCTGATACGGGAAGGCATCCTTCGGGATGAAGTTCTTCCGGCGCAGGTCGGCGGGATCCATGCCCAGTTCGCGCGCGAGCATGTCGAGCGCGCGCTCCACGAAGTACGTCGCCTCGGGCCGGCCCGCGCCGCGATACGCGTCGGTCGGCGTCTTGTTCGTGAACACCTCGCTCAGCAGCACGCGCACGGCGGGAATCCGGTACGTGGCCGTCGCCATCAGCATCGTCAGGGTCGGGATCGCCGCCGTGAGCAGCATGTTGTAGGCGCCGATGTCAGCGATGAGCCGCATCTTCATGCCGAGCAGCGTCCCGTCCCGCTTCGCGGCAAGGTCGATGTGGCAGAGGATGTCGCGCCCATGGGTCGTGGCGACGAACGCCTCGGATCGGTCCTCGATCCATTTCAGGGGCATGCCGAGCTGCTTCGAGATGCCCGCAGCCACGTACTCCTCCGCGTAGATGTTGATCTTCGCGCCGAACCCGCCGCCCACTTCCGGCGCGATGGCGCGCACCTGGTGCTCGCCCAGCCCGTGCATGCCCGACACCATGCTCTTGAGGATGTGCGGGTTCTGCGTGGACGACCAGATGGTCAGCATCTCCTTGCCGGGCTCCCAGTGGGCCACGACGCCGCGGGGCTCCATGGCGTTCGGCACGAGCCGCTGGTTCACCATGCGCTGGGAGATGACCACCTCGGCCGCCGCAAACGCGGCCTCGACGGCCGAGTCGTCCACGGTCTTGCCGTCCGCGCTGACGCCGGTGCCGCCCGGCACGAGCGGCACCGCGAAGTTGTTCGGGAACGCCGCGTGAATCACCGTCGGCTGCCCCGTCATGGCCTGGTCGAGGTCCACGACGGCGGGCAGCGGATCGTAGTCCACGACGATGGCGTCCGCCGCGTCGCGCGCGAGGTAGCGGTCGCTGGCGACGACGACCGCCACGGGTTCGCCGGCGTACCGGACCGTGTCGATGGCGACGGCGTGATGGTCGGGAGACGGGAAGGGCGTGCCGATCGGCATCGGCTTCATGAACGTCGCGATATCCGCCCCGGTGAAGACGGCCTCGACGCCGGGCATCGCCGCGGCGGCACTGGTGTCGATTGCGCGGATGCGGCCGTGCGCGATGTCGCTGCGCTTGAAGGCCATGTGCAGCATGCCCGCGATCTTCACGTCGTCCACATAGGTGCCGCGCCCCTGGATGAGGCGCGGATCCTCGCGGCGCTTGATGCGCTGGCCGACGAGCTTGGGCAGGACGGGAGGGTTGGTGGCCATGGCTATTTCCTCGCCTCCGCTGCGGCGCCGGCAGCCGACCCGGGCGCCATCTTCCGGGCAGCGGACTGGATGGCGTTGACGATGTGCTGGTAGCCCGTGCAGCGGCAGAAGTTCCCGGAGATGCCGGCGCGGACCTCCTCCTCGGTCGGCTGCGGGTTGTCCTTCAGCAGGTTGACCGCCGACATGATCATCCCCGGCGTGCAGTAGCCGCACTGCAGGCCGTGCTCTTCCCAGAAGGCCTCCTGCAAGGGGTGCAGGTGCCCCTCGCGGGCCAGCCCCTCGATCGTGGTCACCTGGGCGCCGTCGGCCTGGACGGCGAGCAGCGTGCAGCTCTTCGCGCTGCGGCCGTCGACGAGCACCGTACAGGCGCCGCACTGGCTCGTGTCGCAGCCGACGTGGGTGCCGGTGAGGTGGAGGTGCTCCCGCAGGAAGTGCACCAGGAGCGTCCGGGGCTCCACGTGGCCACTGCGGGCCTTGCCGTTGACCGTGATCGAGATGTGCGGCATGCGTCCCTCCGACGCCCGGGCGCGCAGGTCGGCGCCCGGCGGTGAAGCGTGCACGATATCACTTCCAGGTGCGGACAGGTGCGAATGGGTGCGGGCGGGTACGGGGTGCGGCAGGTGCGGCAGGTGCGCGGGTGCGATCAGGTGCGGCGGGTGCCGCGGGTGCGATCAGGTGCGGCGGGTGCCGCGGGTGCGGCGGGTGCGGCGGCCTACTTGCCCGCGCACGTTGGCGACAGCATCGTCACCGAGGTGATGTTCAGGCGGCTGACGGGCTGGGCCTTGATGTACAGGCCTTTCACCAGCACCGTGTGACCCTTGTGTGACGGCAGGTCGAACTCGGACACGCCGATCAGCTTGAAAGTGTTCTTCCCGGTGGTCGGTCCCGTATACGGCTGCCCCGCGGGTGGGGCATTCGCGATGCTCGGCTCGGGCTCCGTGGCGCTGGTGAGCATCCAGTTGTTCGCACCCTGCTCCTGCAGGCAGCCGGCCACCGCCACGATGGGCACTTTCTCGACCGGCGCCTGGGCGCGGAGGCCCGCGCCCCACGCCGTCAGGCCCATCGCCACGGCCACGACCGTTGCCATTGCACGTACTGTCATCCCGTCGCTCCCGAGTTGATCCCAGCCGCCCGCGATCACCGCTGCCGCGGCTCGCTCGTCGTCGATTTCTTCGGCATCTTCGTCAGGTCCCGGCTGTCGACCGAGAACTGCGTCGTCGGCTGGTACATCTCGTCCCAGCTCTGCTCGGACCAGTAGACCGGCAGGTGCGGCGCCGGGTTCCACTTGTTCTTCACCGAGTTGTCGTAGATCGCCACGTTGATGATCTTGCTCCCCGCCGGGACCTTCAGCGGCTGCTCGAGCTCGTACTGCGTCTGCCAGTTGAAGTCGTAGTTCGGCACGTCCAGGATGGTCTCCTCGCGGCCGTCGGGATACACGACCCACCATTTCATGCTCTTGCCGCGCAGGTGCATGTGCGGCGTCAAGGCGTAGAGCGTGATCGGCTCGTTCACGGGCGTCACGCCCATCATCTTGAAGTTGCCCTCGTAGGGCGGAATGGTCGGTGTCTTGCCGCGACGGCCCGTCGTGTCGTCCGATTCGTAGAGCACTTCCTTGCCCTGCGCGAAGTACAGGCCCTTGCCGCCGCTGCCCGGCACCGGATCGCCGGCCTGCAGGTTGAGGACCTCGTGCGTCACGGTCCCCCGTGCGAACCAGATGCCGAGGCGGCTGCGGTCCGTCTGCTCCGTCCCGGTCGGGTTGTAGTGCATTACCCAGCGGATGTACTTGCCGGCGGGAATGCGCTTGGCGAAGCCGTCAGGGTGCTCCTCGATCCCGCGCCCGGGCACGTAGGAGATCAGCTTGTCCGCGCCTGCCAGCGGCGCGTCGTCGCCCGAGCTCGCCTTCTTGCCCATCGGCTCGGTCGGCGGCACCTGCTGGCCCTTGTCGTCGTACAGGTAGCCGTCCTTCACGGTGTAGCCGTCGGGGATGTCCACGACGTACGCGCCCGAGTGATGCACCACCGCGAAGTTGCTCGGGCGAATCTCGATGGCCCGGGCCATCTTGTCCTCGGTGAACGGGATCGGCTGATAGAAATACAGGTAGGCTTCCGCGCCCTCGGCCTTGATGGTCCACTCGAGCGGCATCTCGAACACGTAGTCAGGCTCGCCGAGCTGCCAGCCCGTGGCGAAGGTCGGCACCGGCGGCATGTCGGCGGTGTCACCGCGCGGCGCGCCGGCCTTCACCCACGCGACGATCGTGTCGAGCTCCTGCTGCGAGAGACTGCGGTCGTTCCGCATCTTCATGCTGTGCGCGGGGTCGGCGCCCCAGGGCGGCATCTCGCGCGAGACCGTCTTCTGCTGGATGGCCCGCGCCCACGGCCGCGTGCTTTCGTAAGTGAGGAACGACATCGGGCCGATCTCACCCGGCCGGTGGCAGCTCGCGCAGTGCCTGAAGAGGATGGGCGCCACGTCCTTGGTGAACGTCGGGCCGCCAGCCGCCGGCGGCGCCGTCTGGGCAAAGGCCATCGGGGCCGTCGTGCACGCGAGGACGAATGAACCTGCCAGAGCCGCGAGGGCGCGCGTCATGGGCACTCCTTGGGACAAAAGCTACCGGCGGATCATAGCCCACAACACGGGTGCAGGGGTGCAGGGGTGCAGGGGTGCAGGGTGCAGGGTGCCGGAGCCGAGCAGACGAGGCGGGGCGGGCCGAAGTTCGGCCCGTCCCGCTGTGGCCCGTCCCCGAGCGAAGCTGGGAGCTAGGGAAGCTCTGCACAGGTCGATGTTGAGACGGTTCTCAGTGCACACGTCATGACAATCGCGTCGCGTTCGCGAGGGAGACCGGCGCCGCGGGGCCGCGCACGGCCCGCGGAGCGGCCTCGGGG
>Ga0268299_1001974_pt1 | contig 28408 bp, 27 predicted proteins | sample NOBtaG_FD_193484 | JGI IMG/M metagenome (GOLD analysis project Ga0268299, IMG submission 193484) | Activated sludge microbial communities from bioreactor in Nijmegen, Gelderland, Netherland - NOB reactor | ecosystem: Engineered > Bioreactor > Aerobic > Activated sludge | place: Netherlands...
TGGGTAACGACAAAACTCGCCTGGATTTGTCGGTGGCCGCCGCCCACACAGGCGACGAAAAACAGGCGGCAAGAAGATAGAGAGAAATAATCAGCCTGAGCAATATCGGTCTCCGTTGCGCATCAACCCGCAATGCCGATGCGACTCAAAATGATTGTAACTGATAAGCCCGCCGGCGCGGCAGGGGAGTTAACCAAACCGCGAATTTGGTCTGTTTTAAAGGCGGTCTTGCTCTTTCAAAACCTGATGTACGTTGGCTTGCAGCTATTGGACAGGCGGTGGAGGGGCATTTAATGTTCGAAATAAACGAAAGTGGGGTTCTACGGCTCTCGCAATCCGGGCATATTAATGACTGTGCCGGGGGGATATTTTGATGCGCTTAGTAAAAAACTCTAGATTTTCATCCGCTGTCAGGCTTTCAGTCTTCGGAGCGACTTCAGCACTCTTTCTTGCCGGCGCACTGGCGCAAAACGCCTTCGCTGACCAGTATTACGACTACGGAATGAAGCTTTTTCAGCAGCGCAATTTCAAAGGCGCAGGGCAGTATTTCGACATTCGCCTCAAATCAAATCCTAATGATGCATACGCCCAGTATTATCGAGCCGTTTGCTATCACGCAACCAACGACTTGCAGAAAGCAAAGGATATGTACGCATCGATAATTGCCACTACCCCCGATGCCAATGTGAGAGGTCTGGCACAAAAGCAATTGAAGAGAATCGAGGACGCGTTGGGGCTTCCAGCCAGCGGCAGTACCTCGGCTGGTAAAAGCTCCACAGCAAGCGGAAGCGCAACGTCGTCGGGGTTATCTTCGGCCGCATCTGATCCGGACACTATTCAAGCCGGTCCGACCATAATTCCTCCCAATGCGCGCGCCTATTTCACTATCACGCCAGGCGGCAACGACCTGATCGTCGACGGTGCCATTAATAGTCGCGGACTGAAGTTCAAATTCGACACTGGAGCACACAGCGTTTTTCTCGGGAAGAACCACCTTCGCCAGTTGGGCATTCAGCCGCCGACTACAAAAGCGACCGGCAAAGCCGGTGGCGTCGGAGGAACAGTAGACACCTGGACCGTCCCCGCCAATGTCACCGTTGGCGGTATCACCAAGAAAATCAATTTAACAGTAGCCGAAGAATTCGATACCGAGCCGCTGCTCGGACAAATGTTCTTTGAAGACCTCGAATACGAGATCGACAACAAAGGACGTTGCATTTACTTCCGCAAGCCGCAAGAAATTTTGAGAAGCGACAAGGGCGATCAATATTCAATTCCATTTCGAAAGAAAGGAAAGCACCTTGTCGTCGCCCTGGAAGGACCGAAAGGCAGGAAAACAGACATTCTTGTCGACACGGGCGCATACAGTGTTTTGTTCAGCAAACAGAACATGACCGATCTAGATCTCGATTTGCCGCAGGATGCCGATGAAGTTTCATTCCAGGGAGTCGGCGGTACATCCACCGGCCGCAAATTTGTGGTCGACGAATTGAGACTCGGCCCGATCATCATGCGTCACATTCCGGTTGTCGTCGACACGGGAAACAAAGGCGCGATCGGCAAGGAGGGCGCAAGAGAAGGTTTGCTGGGACAAGAATTTTTCAGCAGTTGGCGATTTGCCGTCGACAATAAAAATCAGCGCTTGCGCTTCTTCCATTGATTGTCGTGCGGTGAACTTTCGCTCTCAATGTTTCATCTAAGTCTTCTGCATCTCGCGCTTCCATGCAGCAAAGTCGGCTTGGAAATTGTTGGTGACATTGCGCCTGGTGTATAGATTGGTATAAAGATCCAAGCCTGTCGCCATAACGGCCGCGGAAGCAGCAACGGTCGGGTGTTTAATCGGAGCTTTTTCATTCAACATCGCGAAAGCACCGGCAAATCCATATCCACCGAAGACGGCATCTCTAGTTAAGGCCAGCTCTTTGTTGTACTTGCTGAATCTTTCGGCATCTGCTTGAGGCATGGATTTGAGGACATCCTTCGCGGCACCGCCTGCCAGCCCGGCATTGATTGCGCTTGCAGAAGAGACGCCCAGTCCGGACAATAGCACCATCAAGTTTGCATCCGGGCGCCGACGAGCAATGCTGATGCCCATCATGGCAGTCGTGGTCCCGAGCATTTGAACTGCACCATAGTAATTCTGATTTTCAATCGCCGTATTCAATTTTTCTATCAGTTTAGTGCGATGCTCAACCGATAGCGACTCTCTGGCGTCCGGCCTCACGAATTGCGCAGGTTCGGCTTTTGGAAAGTTTGCATACTCAGGCTTTGCAAAAACGTAAGAGGCGAAAACATCTCCTGCCGGAGCCATTTCCTTTGGTGGCGACTGTTCTGAACCTTTCGCCTGACCGCGCATAACATCGCCAATCTCACCTGCCATAGCAAGAGCACTCCGTAGTTTGGTCGTTGGGGGGGGGACAACACTAAAGTAGAGCAGGGAAATAACGAAGGAGTAACAACGCTGCGCCAGGCATTAAATAGCCCGGTTTCGAGTGCTTAGACATCCCCTGGTCGGGTTGCCGGCAATGGCGAAAAGCAAGCCAGTTCAGATTTATGCTCTCCCCCTCAGCAGAGGGAGGCACAAATGGACCAATAAGTACAAGATAGAAAAGTAGGAATCACTGAGGGCCGCACATCTATGTTGCTGGAAAAAAGACTGTTGAAACTTTTGGTAGCGCGCGATCTTTTGGAAAAAGGCGAAGATGAGCAAGCGATGCAACTCTTCAAAAGCGCGATAAAAGACTGCCCTCAGAGCGATAAATGGCTGGTGGACTCTTTCGTGACCCAACTAGAAGGCTTCTCGGAAATTAAAGACATCGCCTGAGTGCGAGCGCTCAGTAAAAGCGACTGACGTAGCGATTGTCCACTACATCGCCGTCAACGTGCTCAGATGTAATGACTGCGACTTGGATGCTGGCTGAATCATACTGTTTGCGCAGAGCGCAAGCAAACACCTCGGCGCGCTCGATAGCAGCTTCGCTTGAGACAGCGACAGTGACTGGAAATTGTTGATCGAGCAAATCGCGGATAGTCGGGAAATAGCGCTCTTCCATGGCGCCGTTCCTGTGCGTGACGATGAAACGCCCGTAGCTTGAGTGCATGTATGATCCCGATTCATTTGCAGCGACGAGCTGGACGGGAACGCCGCCCAACAATTCGCCTTCAGCGTTTTTGAAAACAAGGGTTCTCGGGCATCGGCGCCATTCAACGCCATCTTTGTCGGTGAACAAAAACGGAACTGGATTGTCGCCGCCGTATGCGAACTTCAATTGCGTGAAATCGCTCAGCTTGAGGCTTGTGATGCGCCCGCGCGAGTCTTTCCTGTAGCTGAAGTTATCGCAATCTTCGGGGGCCTGATGTTCAGTCCATGTGCTTCCATCATCAAAGTAGCGAACTTCGATAAATCCATTTCCCAGGTGGTTGGCTCTAATAGTACAAATTATCTCACCGCGGCTGTCTTCAATAACAGTGCGGCTGTCGAGGAAATTGGGACCGGAATAGATCGTTTCGACGTCGCCGTTAGGAAGAAGTCTCTCGACAAATCGATACTCTCTATTGTGCGGATAAACGCCCGCCTTGAGCGTTTCGCTCGTCAAATAGATGTCGTAATCGCATTTCGTCGTCGGCGCTGTTTGTCCGAAATACTCTTGCGTCTGGTCGAGATAAACATCATCAATATGAGGAACAAATTGCTTTTCATCTCGCTTGCGTGCACCGGCGCGGCGGGCTCGGTTCGGTTTTGCGGCGTTTGCTGGAAATCCGATGGTTTGACCCATAATCGTGTTCCTTTTTAAAAGCTTGTCGCCCGAAGAGGCGGACAAAGTATTAGCGGCGCTTGGCGGGACTGCATGCATTCTGAAGTCAAAATGTTTCAACGAAGTTTCAGAACCAGCGTGCCGCGAAGTTCATTTGACTGAACTGGGCATTGCCAGCAATTCACCCCGAGATCGCCTTGGATAAAGACTTGGCGGCGTCGAGCCCGGGCAATTGCACTTCAGTGAGTCAGGTAGGCAAAGCGCTCCATAGCGCGCATAATGAAATCACGTTGTACTCCAACCTTTTGAGCTTACATACTCCTGGTAAAAAAGTAATACATAGCTCTCCTGACTCGTACAGCTTTAATCAGACTCTCGGCACTGCCGGGAGTCTGCCTTTTTATGGCCGCTGCAAAGTTTTTGCAATACTGCTCCTGCACAATGTTTGTACTTCTAGCGCAAAGAAGTCGGCGATATTGAATTACGATTTGGATTCAAGTTGAACTCCAGTTTGCATTCAAGTATCGGTTTTTAGCCTGAAGACAGGAGTTTACCAGCCATGGCCGAAGCCACCCCCTCGGTTCAATTTGCACAACAAAACGGCGTTTTAGGCAGTCTTGGGAATGCTGTGAGCAGTGCGTCCAGCCCCTCATCAATGCAAAGAGTCGACTGGAATTACTTGACCAGGGCGATGAACGGCACAACGGCGGACGTGCCCGCAATAGAAATCGACGAAAACTATCAGGCAAACGAGAAGGCCAGAATCAGCGCAGCCATTATGAATGACATGATCGCAAATTACTGGAGTCCTGATGTCGTTCCAGAAAGAGAAAATTTGACGGATGGAACCTACACGCGAGACGGCGGAATGTACACCGTCGAAGATGGTCGCATTACTTCACTGACGACCGCAGCCGGGCAGCGATTCTCGGACATCAAATACGACACTGAAGGCAGGGTGCTTTCGCTGAAAACGCCGGAAGGTTACAGGTGGGAGCAGCGCAATCTAGTGGGCTTCGACGGCATGTGGAAGCGCGATGGCTATGATCTGCATCTATCTAATTTACGATTGCACTACGATCGACTTATAGTCGATTCGAAAGGCGTAACGCATATGAATACTGGTCAGCCCGGCTACATCAGCACAGTGACAATCGGCGCAGCCCGGGGCACCATGCATATCGGCAAAGATGGCGCGATGCAAAACTATTCGATAATAACCGGTTGACTTCGCACTACTGGTGGTGCGTGCCTGCCAGCGGCGCCTCTTCTTCGACCACCCGAGGTTTTTTCCGCGCCCGCCATTTTTGACGCATCGTGCCCACATATTCGTAAACGACCGGGACCAGATACAAACTCAGGATTGAAGACAGAACCATGCCGCCGCAAACGGCTGTTCCCAGCGAGTGACGGCTGGCAGCGCCGGCGCCATGTGCGAAGACGAGGGGCAAGATACCCATTATGAAAGCGAGCGAGGTCATAAGGATCGGCCGCAGTCGGATGGTCGCGGCTTTCACGACCGCCTCTTTCACGCTCAGTCCTCTTTCGTAGAGCTGGTTGGCATACTCGACAATCAAGATAGCGTTCTTGCTCGCCAGTCCGATAAGCATCACCAGCCCGATTTGGCAGAACACGTCATTTTCCAAACCGCGCGCCGATTGGGCAGAAAGTGCCCCCAACATGGCCAGCGGGACCGACAACAAAATGATGAATGGATCGAGAAAACTTTCGTACTGGGCGGCAAGAACAAGGAAAACGAAAACAAAGCCGAGAGCGAACAGAATAAACGACTTGCTTCCCGACTCCATCTGTTCGAGCGCGATGCCCGACCATTCATAGCCCATTCCGGGTGGCAAATGTTGTTTCGCCAACTGCTCCATCTTTTCCATAGCTTGACCGGAGCTGACACCAGGGGCGGCACTGCCGTTGATTTCGGTAGAGCGGAAAAGATTGAAGTGTGTAATAGTCTGCGGCGTCGTGGTGCGGGTCACTGTCACGAGATTGGCGAGACTGATCATTTTGCCCGACTTAGAGCGCACGTAAAATTGCTCGATGTCTTTCGGATTGGAGCGGAATTTCTGATCGGCTTGAACATAGACTCGATAGATACGGCTGCCCATATCGAAATCGTTGACGTACTCGGAGCCGAGGAAGACTTGCAGAGTGCGGAAAACGTCGTTCATGTCGACGCCAAGAGACTTGGCTTTGTCGCGAAAAACAGTAACGACAAGCTGCGGAGAATTGGCTTTGAAGCTGGAGAAAACGCCTCGCAGTTCCGGGCATTCGTTGCCCTTCTGGCACATCAACTTGGTGGCGTCCGCGATCATCTTGGTGTCGCCGCCCAGCATGTCCTGCAATTCGAATTGGAAACCGCCGAAATTGCCGAGACCTTCGATTACGGGCGGGTTGAACGGAATGACCGTAGCGTCAGTTATCTGCGACAAAGGACCGCGAATGCGCTCGATAATCTGGTCGAGAGATTGACCGTCGTGGCGTTCTTTCCATGGTTTCAAACTGGCGAAAAGCAAGCCGTTATTCGGAGAATTGCCTGCGAAGCTGAATCCGGCAATACCGAAATTGGACTCGATGGCCGGCTCTTTGCTCAACGCCTCGTCGACCCGCTTCAGAACATCAGCGGTATATCCCAGAGAAACACCTTCGGGCGATTCGACGATGACGATGAAATAACCTTGATCTTCGTTAGGCACGAAACCTCTGGGCACGGTCGTGAACAACCAGTACGTCAAGCCCATGCAGACTAAGAAGGCGAGAATCACGAGCGGTTTCACTTTCAGTGCCAGACGCAGTGTCCACTCATAACTCGACTTCAGCCAGTCGAGGAAAGCATTGACCGGGGCGAAGATAATGCTCTTTTTGTCGGAGTGCCCTTTGAGCCATTTAGCCGAAAGAGCGGGCGTCAGGGTGAGAGCGACGAAGGTGGAGATGCCTACGGAGCAAGCGATTGTGAGGGCGAATTGCCGGTAGAGAAGACCGGTGGTGCCGGGGAAAAAGGCGACGGGAATGAACACCGCGCCCAGCACAAGAGAGATGGCAATGACTGCGCCGGTGATTTCGCGCATCGATTCTTGCGCTGCTTCGATGCCGCTCAAAGAGCGTTCCTTTATCAATCGGCTGATGTTCTCGATGACGACGATAGCGTCGTCGACGACCAGACCGGTCGCCAGCGTGATGCCGAAAAGAGTCAGCGTATTGATGGAAAAGCCGAGCGCTTGCATGAATGCGAACGTGCCGACCAGTGACACGGGAATGGTCACTGACGGAATGAAAGTGCTGCGCCAGTCTTGCAAGAATAAGAATGTGACGAGAACGACAAGCCCAATCGCCTGAGCGAGGGTAATCAAAACCTCCTTAATAGATTCGCGAACAGCAAGGGTTGTGTCGAATGCATAGTCATACTCGAGACCGGGCGGAAACCGTTTGGAAAGGCGCGCCATTTCGTCGCGCACGCCTTTAGAAACTTCCAGGGCATTGGCGGTGGGAGTCTGGAAGATACCAATACCGACGGCTTCTCGACCGCGATAGCGCACGATTGACTGATAGTTCTCAGCGCCCAATTCGGCACGTCCCACGTCGCTCAGGCGAATCATCTGACCATCGGGAGTGGCGCGGATGATCATGTTTTCGAATTCTTGGGGTGTCTTCAAACGGCCGACAGCGCGCACACTCATCTGATAAAGCTGCCCGTCCGGCGCCGGCGGCTGCCCGATTTGCCCGGCGGCGACTTGAACGTTCTGCTCGGCTACGGCATTGACCACGTCTACGGCTGTCAGATTGCGATTGGCGAGCTTTTGCGGGTCGAGCCAGACGCGCATGGAATATTTGCGCTCGCCGAATATCTGCGCGTCACCGACGCCTTTAACGCGTTTCAAGGCGTCCTTGATATAAACGTCGGCATAATTACTGATGAATTGGCTGTCGTAGCGATTATCACGACAGCCGATGCCGATTGCCAAAACGAACTGGCTGGAGACTTTGTTGACGGCGACACCGGTCCGTTTCACATCTTCGGGCAGGCGCCCTTCGACAGCGGCAACTCGTGTTTGCACGTCCACGGAAGCAAGGTCGACATCGCGCTCGAGATTGAAAGTGATATCGACTGAGGCGGTTCCATCATTACCGCTGGTGGAGCTGATGTAGCGGATATTCTGCGCGCCGTTTATCTGTTTTTCCAAAACGGTCGTCACTGCCGACTCGACAACTTCGGCGCTGGCGCCTGTGTAGTTGCAGGTCACATTGACGCGCGGCGGCGCTATTTGCGGATATTGAGCGACCGGCAGTCCGGGTATGCAAACCGCGCCGGCAATGACAAGCACGAGCGAACAGACGGTGGCGAAGATCGGCCGCTTGATGAAGAAATCTGCAAACATCAGGCGTCACTCTTTCGGCTGGATAGCCATGCCGTCGGTCAAGTTTTGAATGCCGGAGACAACAATCTTTTGGCCGGGCGTCAGTCCGTTGCGAACGCGATAAGCGTTGCCTTCGATGTCTCCCAGCTTGACCAATTTTTGTCTGGCGACAAAATTCTTGCCTTGCTGCTCGGCGACGAACACAAAGTTCTGACCACTAAGGTGCACTACCGCCGGAGTCGGCACCAACACGCCCGGCTCCGTTTTCCATAAGACTCTGGCTGTAATCATTTGCCCGGCGCGCAGCTTCTCGTCGGGATTGTCGTAAATGGCTTTGACAAGCACCGTCTGGCTCTGGCTTTCCACATTTGGAGAGACGAAAAACACGCGGGCGCGACCGAGCACATTATCATCGGCGCTGGTCAGCTCGACGGTCATACCGTTGCGAATACGGCTTGAGTACTCGGTCGGAATCGAAACATATACTTCTAAAGGCCGATTCTGCGTGATGCTGGTCAGCACCATATCCGGTGACACATAGTCACCGACTTTCATAGGCACGTCGCCTACCGTTCCGGCAATCGGGGCGTCGACGGTGTGGTAGTGAAGCAGAACGCCCTGCTCTTTCATCGCCGCGTTTTGCTGGCGCACTTCGCCTTCGAACTTTGCCAGTATAGAACGCTGCGCGCGAATTTTGGCGTCAATCGACTCGACCTGCGCCTTCGCCACGCTCAACTGATTGGTGCGATTGTCTTCCTCTTGCGCCGACACGGCGCCTTGAGAGTGCAAATCTTTGGCGCGCTCAAATTCATGCTGTGCCAGCCGCAATTCAGACAGCCGCGACTGTTTGTCGGCTTCGAGCGACTGCAAAGTCTCGCGTGCGGATTGCGCTTCCGACTGCAAAGAATGTTCGTGCGCTTCATAGCTGCGCATCGCCATTTGCTGCTTTTCATGGTCGATTAAAATAAGTTTTTTCCCAGCCGACACTCTGTCGCCGCTGCGAACATAGATCTCCTTGATGAGACCGGAAACCCTCGGATGCAGATAAACCGACTTTCGAGAATTCAATGTCGCCGAAAAGCGACTGCTCTCCGTGACCGGACCCAGTCGCACCTCATCGAGCTTGACCGACGCGGCCGGCGGAGCATAAGTGGCGGATGCAGGCGCCCCATGTTGCCCGCATCCGTAGAGAAGCAGGCTCGTCAACGCGCACAGCGCCAGACAAACAATTTTCGGAAGAACGTTCTGCATACTGACGAAGACCAAGGTTTCCCAGATCTCAAGTATACCACCAGATAGTAGTTTTACCGTGACATATTGCTTATAGTTGCGCTCAAGATAAGCAACCGTTCAGGCTGCTCGCTTTTCATCCAGGTATCCAGAACAATACCGTCTGATTCGTGAAAGGCTTCATTGGTACACTCGATAGGGGCGTGAAAAACTCGCCCGTGGAACTATGGCAGACTTTGCAGGTCGTCAAATATGCGTGACGCGCGCCGCAAGAGGAAACTGGTGAATCTCCAATGATGACCGTCTGGACCATCGCAATTGGTCTGATATTCCTCAATTCCATATTCGTGGCCGCTGAGTTTGCAACGGTGGGCTCTCGAACGACCAGTATCCGCAAGGCCGCGCAAGACGGAAATCCTCTGGCGAAAGCGCTGTTGCCGATTTTGGAAACGCCCAGGCGCCTGGACGAATACATCGCCACCTGCCAGATTGCCATTACCTTCGCCAGCCTTGTGCTGGGCGCCTTTACAGAAACACAACTCGGCCCGCACTGGGCGGCTTTTTTGATCGAGCATTTTAAAATCGACCATCTTTTCGCCGAGTCGGTCGCAGCGGGGCTTATCCTCTTCGTTTTCACAATGCTGCAGATCCTAATCGGCGAATTAGTCCCGAAATCGATTTCGCTGCAGCACTCCGAGCGAATCGCTCTCTTTATGTATTGGCCGCTTCGCGTCACGTCCGTCATTCTTCGACCGTTCATATGGCTGTTCAACGGCAGCGGTGTTGCGATTTTAAAAATGCTGGATATTCCCGCATCCAGCCACAGGCATGTTCACTCGCTGGAAGAAATTTCCATGCTGCTTGCGGAAAGCAAGGACGGCGGGCTTCTCGAGCCGGAAGAACATGAGCGGCTGCACCAGGCGCTGGAACTCAGCGAGAAGACTGCCAAGCAGTTGATGGTTCCCAGACCGAAGGTTTTTGCGATACCGAACACGCTAAGCATGGAAGAGTGCTATCGCAGAGTCCTGACCAGCCCTTACACGCGATTGCTTGTTCATGGCGAAACGGTCGACGATGTGATTGGAATTCTCAATGTCAAAAAGGTGATTCAAGCATGGTTTAGAGAGGGCGAGAAAGGCGATCTGGAGAAGCTCATTACGCCTGTTCTTATCGTCCCCGAGAATCTGACTCTGGGCCGCCTGATCACTTTATTCAAAGCCAAACATTCGCATGTGGCAGTAGTCATGGACGAGCACGGCGCCATGATGGGTCTGGTTACAGTCGGCGATATTCTTGCCGAGCTGATCGAAGACATTGATGCCAACGAGCTCAAACAGTTAGAGAGCGTCGAGGTATTCGAGGACGGGCGCATACGCATCGCCGGCAGCTACAAATTGCACAGAGCGGCCAAATTTCTTGGCGCTTTGCCCCATTCGCAAGCGGAAACAATCAATGGTCTGATTGTTGAGATTTTAGAACGCGTGCCGGAAGTCGGCGACTCCGTCGACCTTGAAACGTCCGTCATCAAAGTCGAAAAGGTCGAGCATCACGCAGCCACTCTTGTGACGATCGAACGCACGGGAGGCGCCAGAAATGTTTGAGCTTTCCATAATACTGTTCTTGATTTTCTGCAATGCGCTTTTCGTTGCTTCCGAATTCGCCACAGTAGTGGCTCCCAAGCAGTCTATCGAAAAACGCGCCCTGGAGGGCGACAGCACGGCAGCCAGTATCGTCGCCGTGATCAAACAACCAGCTCTGCAAGATCGTTATATCGCCACATCGCAAGTCGGCATAACAATCGCCAGCCTCGGACTGGGCATGTACGGCGAAGAGGTGCTCGCGCACTGGATTTCACACTATCTCGGCGCCACGACTTTTCTTCAGATAGCCTCAGTTCATGTGGTGGCCAGCGCACTATCCCTGGTGCTGCTTACATACATGCACGTCGTCCTCGGAGAAATCGTTCCTAAATCGCTGGCATTGCAACGCTCGGAAACAGTGATGTTTCTCCTGATTCGCCCGATGATGTTTTTCATGAATCTGTTCAAACCGATTATTTTTGTGTTGAACGGCGCCAATACGATTATTCTCAAAACATTCTTCGGCATCGACAGATCTAAAGCAACGATTTCCGCATTCTCCCCCGAGGAGATTCAGCTTATTCTCAAGGAGAGCGAAACCGAAGGCATCATCAGCGATGAGATCGGCAGCGTGATTCAGCAGATGTTCGACTTCGGCGAGTTAATCGCAGAAGACATAATGGTGCCGCGCGTCCATGTGTTGGCCGTGCCGCTGCGGCCGTCCAAGGAACAAGTTGAAGAGTGCATTTACGACGCTGTGCATTCCAGATTTCCGGTTTATACAACAGACAAAGACAACATTGTCGGCACTGTTCACGTCAAAGATCTGGCGGCGCTGCTCGAATCCGAAAATGAGGGCACGATCACTATTCACCCCGTGCCATTCGTTCCGCACACCGTGCCCGTGCAGTCCGTACTCGAATCAATGAGGCAATACAACACTCACATGGCGGTTGTTCTGGATGAACATGGTGGCACAGCCGGTATCATCTCCATCGACGACATTTTCGAAGAGGTGATTGGAGAAATTGATGAAACCATAACTCGGCACTCGATAGAAGACTTGAGCGACGGTTCGGTACGAGCGGACGGTACCGTACACTTGGAAGAACTGGCCGACCACCTCGAAATCACCATCGACGAAGAAGATGTCGACACCCTGAGCGGACTGGTCCTCGATCGCCTGCGCCGACCGCCGCGCGTGGGAGACAGCATCAAATACAAGAACTTGACGATTGTGGTGAACAAAGTCAAAGGGCGTGGAGCGCAGGTTTGCATCATCAGGAAAAACGAGGGAAATAAGAAGAATTCCTCACCTGAGTGACGCACTTTCGGGTATTTATTTGCAACAATGTAGCGAACGAGATTAGCGGATCAATCTCGCAAACGGCGACCGGACAAGTTCAATGAAAGTTTCCTTTTCTCGATGCCTTCTGTGCTTTTCATTGTTGCTGCTTAGCACTTGTCTTCCCCAGAAGGCCAGCGCCAATGCCGAACACGACTTTCAATTGTGGACACCGGTGACATTGGACGAGCCTATCCGCGGCAAGTTGCGCGGATATTTCGAGGTGGCTCCGCGTATCGGATACGACGCTTCGCAGATAAGCCAGCTTCTCGTGCGCCCCGGCTTGGAATACCGGTACAAGCCTAACCTGGGCTTTTTTGCCGGCTACCTCTGGCAAACGAACTACAGCAATGAAAACAGCCAGGTCGTGCATGAAAACCGCCTCTGGCAGCAGGTGCTCGCAAGCAAAGACATCAAAAGGTTCACAGTAATCGGTAGAGCCCGTTTAGAGCAAAGATTTCTCGGCGGCGTAGACGGCTGCAGTAACAGGCTTCGCGGACTGGCGAAGATCAACATGAAAATCCACAAGCGCCTGTACGTCACCGCACAAGACGAGCTGTTCATCAACCTCAACTCTCTGGACGGCGGGCCGCAAGGCGGTATCGATCAAAATAGATGGTTTTTCGGAGTCGGGCTCAAAATGCTCAAGAGAAACCGCGTGGAAGTCGGCTATCAACTGCAATACGTCAATCGAACGGACAAATTTGACGACCTGGCCAATCATGCGCTTGTCATTCAAACCTTCATCGGATTGAGAGACTAGGCAGACAAAGAAAACCTTAAAATCCAACGAAAGCGCCGCGAAAGAATTCTCAAACACCACAATGAATCATGACTTCAATCATCTTGCTGCGTCAATAGGTCTGTCAAGACGCAGGAAAAACGATTCAAGAACAAGAGTGGCGACATCACAATCGATTGGGGCCCGGATCAAGCCAAGTTCAAGAAATCGGTGTCACGCATGACGGGGGTCGGCACGGAAACATCATCGGCGGCTGCTTAGGCAGCCGCTTCGGTGGCATCAGGTCTACGTGCAGTCCAGCCCTGTGCTGAACTAGATCGCCACTTTTCCGGTTGAACCGTGCGACTTCTTGGAAGCGACGGACAGTGCCGGATCAAATAATCCGAACACGTCCTTCTCGAACTGGGGCGCATACTTTTTATACTCTTCCAGTTCGACTTCAGGAAGCGCTATATTTTTCTCGCGCCAATCGGCAACCAGCTCGGCGACCTTTTCATGCGCTTGCCGGAATGGCACGCCTTTAAGAACAAGATACTCAACCAGATCGGTAGTCATCAGGGCAGGATCGCTTGCCGCAGCCAGAGTTTTCTCAGCGTTGACCGTCACCGCGTCGACACAGACGCTCATAACTTTAAGAGCTTGCAACACTATAGTCGCCGAGTTTATGACCGGCGGTTTCGTTTCCTGCAAGTCTCTGTTGTAGCCGAGCGGCAGTGCTTTCAAAGTGACAAGCAAATTGACCAGGTCCCCGATCACTGCGCCTGATTTTGCACGCGCAATTTCCAGTGGGTCCGGATTTTTCTTGTGCGGCATAAGACTGGATGTTGTGGTGACATTGTCAGCCAATTCCACAAAGCCGAATTCTGAGCTGCTCCAAATAACCAATGTTTCCGCCATCTGCGAAATATGAATGGCGGTCAAACTGCACGCCATCAGAAACTCTGCGGCGAAATCTCTGTCGCTCACAGCGTCAATCGAGTTGGAAAAGACTTTTGGAAATCCCAATTTTTGGGCCACGGAATGTGGATTGATCGACAGCGCAGAACCAGCCTGCGCACCGGCTCCAAGAGGAGAAACAGCGGTGCGTTTTTTGCAGTCGTTGAAACGCTCGATATCCCTTGCGAACATTTCATGGAATGCCAGAATGGCGTGCGCATATAGAACCGGCTGAGCACGTTGCAAATGAGTATAGCCCGGCATCACCACATCGACGTGCTTTTTAGCAGATTGAACGATCGAAGCTTGCAGGAAATTCAATCCATCGATGAGTGAATCGATGGCGCTGACTGTGAACAATCGCAGGTCGAGAGCGACCTGGTCGTTTCTGCTTCTTGCCGCGTGCAGCCTGAGAGCGTCCGAACCAATGAGTTCTTCGAGTTGTTTCTCGACATTCATGTGGACATCTTCGTACTCGACTTTCAGATCGAAATTCCCTTCTTCCGCTTTTGCAAGAAGTTTGTTCAATCCGCTGCCAATCGCCTCGCCCTGGGAGGGGCTGATGAGCCCTTCTTCGGCAAGCATTTGAGCGTGCGCGATACTGCCTGTCAAATCTGCTTTAACAAGATTCGCATCGGCATGCGTACAGGCAACGAATTCAGTGACGACGTCACTAAGAGGTTGCTTGAAGGCTTTTCTTAATACTTGCATTTTTCTTGCTCCAGGTTTTCAGTCTCAGTCCGGCAATATTGATAAATCCGCCTGCATCAGCAGATTGGAATTCAGACATATTCTCGAAGCTGGATATCTTGAGGTCATACAAGGACGCCGGCGATTTTCTGGCGACCACGATCGAGTTGCCCTTATAGAGCTTGATCTTGGCGGTGCCGGTAACTGGTTGCTGGGTTTCTTCCACCATCTTCCAGAGAATTTGAGTCTCCGGCGCGAACCAGTAGCCGTTGTAGATTTGAGTTGACAGTTTTTGCGTAAACGAATCTTTGAGATGCATCACTTCTTTATCGAGCACGAGCGACTCGATGGCTTTGTGAGCTTGCATCAAAATCGTCACGCCTGGTGTTTCGTATACGCCTCTGGACTTGATGCCGATGTAGCGGTTTTCCACCATATCCAGCCTGCCCACGCCATGTTCTGCCGCAATGGCATTTGCCTTTTTGAGCAGCTCTACCGGGCCGAGTTTCTCACCATTGATCGCAACTGGAATACCGGCGTCAAATTCGATGGTGACGAATTCAGGTTTGTTGGGCGCATCTTCGGGATTCTTGGTCCAGAGGTAGATATTCTCCGGAGCTTCAGCCCATGGGTCTTCCAGAATGCCGCCCTCGTAGCTGATGTGCATCAGGTTGGCATCCATAGAATAAGGCTTTTCTTTGGTTACGGGCAGCGGAATGCCGTGCTTTTCCGCGTAGTCGAACAAGTCATTGCGTCCGTCGAACTGCCACATTCTCCAGGGCGCAATCACCTCCAGATGCGGTGCCAGTGATTTGGCGGCCAGCTCGAAACGGACCTGATCGTTGCCCTTGCCTGTGGCACCATGGGCGATGGTATCGCAGCCTTCTTTTAACGCGGCGGTGATCATGCCCTGAGCGATGCAAGGACGCGCGATTGAGGTTCCCATCAGATAAAACGATTCATAAAGCGCGTTGGCCTTGATCGCTTTGAAAATATAGTCCTTGACGAAAGTCTCGTTCAAATCTTCAATGATGCACTTTTCAGCGCCGGTCTTTATCGCTTTCACGTTCACCGCCTCGAAGTCTTCTTGCTGCCCGACATCCGCGCAGTAAGCCACGATCGGCACATTGTATTTCTCCTTGAGCCAGGTAAGGATGCAGGAGGTATCGAGTCCGCCGCTGTAAGCTAGAAGAATTTTTTTCATTGTATAAACTCCAATTACATAATGAGTGAGATGACTGCTTTTTGAACGTGGAGTCTGTTCTCCGCCTGTTCAAAAACGACTGATTGTGGTCCATCCATCACGGCATCTGTGATTTCCTGCCCCCGGTGCGCGGGCAAGCAATGCATGACGATGGCATCCGGTTTGGCAAACTTCAAAAGAGCGTCGTTGACTTGAAACGAGCCGAAGATTTTTATCCTTTCGGCCATCTCGTCTTCCTGCCCCATCGATACCCAGGTATCGGTGTAGACCGCATCCGCTCCGGCGACTGCCTGGGTGGGCGACTCCGTGATAGTTAGTTTCGCACCGGTGTGCTTCGCCTCTTCCAGCGCCATTTCCCAAAGGGTGGCGTCGGGCTTGTAGCCGGACGGACACGCGATCGAGAAATTGCAGCCAAGCTTGGCGGCGAGCAGCATGAGTGAATTAGCCACATTGTTGCCGTCTCCTACATATGCAAGGTTGATTCCTTTGAAATTCCAGTCTTTAATATCCTTCTGTTCTTTTATGGTGAGAAAATCCGCCAGTGCCTGGCAGGGGTGCTCGAGGTCGGAGAGCCCGTTGATGACGGGAACTTGCGCGTAGTCCGCGAGCAGGATCAAAGTGTTGTGTTCGAATACCCGAGCCATGATTCCGTCCAGCCATCTGTCCAGATTTCTGGCGATATCGGGAACGGATTCACGCACGCCGAGCTTATCTTCAAGGAAGATGGAGCTGCCGCCGAGCTGAATCATGCCGGCTTCGAACGTAACTTTGGTTCTCAGCGAGGGCTTCTCGAAGCAGAGCGCCAGCGTCTGCCCTTTGGCGAAGAGCGTTTGCGTGTCGTCGAATTTGTTGGCTTTGAGAAGCGCGGCCACTTCCAGAATAAGCTTCAGCTCGCCACAATTGAAATAGCCGATGCCGAGAAAGTCTTTGCCTCTGAGCGTATCTTCGACAAGAATTTTCGCGAGCGGCGAGCGGCCTTGCTGCGGCGGCGACATACGCTGCGACTTGAAGCCTTGAGGCGTGGCGGGCGGCTTTTTGTACATTGTGCTTACCATCTCGTTTCCCTCTCTTATATCGAGCTTTCGCTCTGTGAACTGCCGGCTCTCGCGTGGCTCGGCTTTCGGGGCGCCGCTTGGTGCGGCCAGGACAAAAGAAAACTCCCGAGTCTTTGAAGAACTCGGGAGCTAAAGGTGTGGTTTCTGGTGACCTAGATCAACGCAGCCCAGCCGGCCCCGAGTTCAATTGAACGCGGCGCGTACGTCGGTTGTTGCTGGTGTGATTCGCAAAGGTCATTTATGCGTGCCTTGAAAAATACAAACCTTTGTCCACGTTACAGTCTAGGGTCCGAGCTGTCAATAGTTTGCCGGCGGACGTAACAGCAGATTACACAAATCACATTTTGCCGCCGAATCCCTACTAATAATATGGAGGCGGGGATTTCTCCCTTGCGCTACACTTCCATTTCTCAGAAAGCGGAAGTCTAAACAAATGGATATTTCAACGATCGCCAATCTTCGCGGCAAAGCCCTCGCAGTTTTGAACGGACAAGCCGTCGCTGCGTTAACCAGCAAAACTCTGGTCATTTTGATTTTGACTACGAATTTGTTGCTGGTCCCGCCTGCGGCGATTGCGGACGGCGCGAACACACAGGCTGATGCTGTTCCGCAGTCGATTCTCAATCTCGACCTGTGCACGCTTTCTTATCAGTTTTATCACCAGTCACTATGCCTTCCATTGGACCCATGGTACGACATGTTTTCTCGCGTAGGCAGCGACCGGCGCGACAACATCTGCCGTTTCACTCATGAATACGCACAAACTCTCGGCTTGCAGCATGGATTCTACAGCGGTCCGAACGCGGCGCGCGGATGGAGCCAGAGCAATTTAAATCTCGATCCTGTCCTCACCAACTACAAGCAGATCGATTCGCAGTTGCCGGGCTTCACACGAGACGGCGAAAGATTTCTCGCGGTAGAAGCACCGTCTTATATCACCCAAAACATCAAATCAATCGACGCGATAAGGTACAGAGCAAAGCCGACATCCTATCCAAACAATGACGTCGAGCTTGTTCAGATTCGCGAATATCCTGCGGGCGACGACCATTTGATTGTGTTCGAAGGAGGCACGGGAGTAGCGGGCAACTCAGAGCCGTCCTGGAGTTTGATGGGTTTTGTCTTGATGAAGAAAACAGCCACCGGCAACGACGCTTATATCGTTTTTCGCGGCAGCCGCAGTGGTGCCTTTCTCAGCAAAACACTCTGGCGTGCGCAAAACGCAGTCGGCGAGCACAAAGGAAATGCTGATTGGATAACAGATTTGCGAGGGATGAAACAAATTGAGCAGCCGCTTATCAGCAAGGTCGGCAAAGTAACGGAAGGATTTGCCGAGGTGCTGCCGACGATGCTTGGTCCGATCACCGCTTGCTGCAAGACATTTGCCCAAAAGTATCCGGCGCCCGAACACATATACGTGACAGGTCACAGCCTCGGAGCGGGACTTGCCAGCCAATTCGTCAGCGCCGTGATGATGGGAAGCTATGGTGATGAGTTGCGCGATTCGGTGAAAAACTGGCCGTGGGACAAAATGACATTGATGGCTTACGCTCAGCCGATTCCTGGTGATACCACATGGGCTGCCAGTTTTGACAAAACCATGCCAGGCTCGCAGCATTACTGGGTGGATGGGGATGTCGTCGTTGAAGCGACTTCTAACAAGATTGTCGGCTTGTTGATAGACAAAGGCGAACACTGCGGCGTCCAGACAAAATTGGGCAAAGTGGCAGGGTGCAACGACAATGTGCACGAAGTTTTTGTGATTCGCGACGCACTGGTGCGTGACATGGCGCCGACGAATGCATCACTATCGCAGCAGCTCGGGCGCGACAACAGTTGGGCATATTATTCGACTTTTGCAAAAATGCTGGCGAACGAAGCTGAGAGTTTCGTTTACCCAGGCGCACCGGCACCGAGCATTGTCACGCAAGAGAATTTACGCAAAGTCCTTACGACCTACAATTTCGGTGCGGAATTTGAACGCTGGTTGGAAAACGTCTACGCCAGAATGATCGTCGACAAGAGCAGCTACATCGGTCCGAAATTTCAGAGCACGCTCGATGAGCGCAAGAAACTTGTGATTGAAATAGTTGAGCGCATGAGAAAACCGGCGGCGATGGACAATTCACAAGAACTAGAAAATCTGGCGAACGAATTTGCACTAATTGATGGAAACCTAGGACTGACCAACGAAGAACAATGGATATACTGCGGTCTGCTCTTATCCCGGTTTCAAAAGTCGAACCTGACTATGAAAGACCTTTTGTCGAAACCCCCGATACGGGCTTGCCTGGAGTCGAAGTTCAACGACTGAGGGAAACGAAAATCGTGAATAACAAATGGGTTGTGATTTTCTTAGGCTTGATGGCAGTCGTGTTCGGCACAATAGCGGTTATTACATACAATCACTCTCAAAAACTTCTGGCAGAAGGTATGACCACCACAGGTACAGTTGTCCGCCTGGAAAGGTCAGCCAAAGGCGCGTCCTATCCGGTTGTGCGTTTCAAAACAGAAACTGGTGAGGAAGTGGTGGAGCGAGGCAAGGTCGGCTCATCGCCGCCTGAGCATCGGGAAGGTGAAACAGTCGCGATTATCTATGACAAAAACAATCCGAAAAACTGGTGCATCCACAGTTGGCTCAATCTGTATTTTCTGCCGACAATGTTCGGAGCCGCTGGAAGCGCGCTGCTGTTTGCATCAATAGTTGTCGGCATCTTCAGCAACCGGCGCCGAATCGCTGTTCCGCTTCAGAAGCAGTAGGCAACTGAAGTGAGCAATGCCGTGCCCATCCGCCAAGCTTCAGTCGGTCTTTGGCGTGCGTTCCTGAAAAACAATTACGTCGCCGGGCGCGAGGCTCACGTTAATGCCGTGGTTAGTCAGTCCAGAGATGAAGAAACCACCAGGAAGTCCGCCTATCACACCTTTGAAAAAACCTTTCATATGCGGATGCGAATCTTCCTGTGTAACTGGGCGACCATAAGCAAACGTCGGATCAGTAGCACCAGCCACGCCACCAACAATGGGTCCTACAATTAAACCAGCCGGCCCTGCAGCAAGGCAGCCACCGGAAATCGCAACGTTTGCGGCAGTGTATCCGGCGGAATTGTATTGAACAGTAATCTCGCCCTTGCCATCAACGCCAAGGGTAACAGCCTTTTTGTCTACTCGCTCAATCCGTGTTTTTGGAGCAGGGATGATGTCATTGATAAATTGATGCTCGCCAACTCTGGTTATTTTGATGCAGATCGTGCCATTGCAATTGCGCCAGTGTTTTGGCGAAAAGTCAGATTTTAAAGAACTTTTCTTGAGATCGACCTCGGTGATCTCACCAATTACATGTGCGCCGGCGCCGATAAACTTGCCGTCGGGCATCATTACGGTATCGAGCAATTCACCATGCACAGTATCACCGACCTGTGCAACGGAACCGTCAATTGCAGAAATGAGCTTTACGCGAAAACGAAGCATTGGAGCAACGGCTTTTGCCATCTTTGCCGCTTGTTCGCCAGGCACCGAAACATCGCGTGTTACAGCAGCCTGAATTGGATCTTTTTGCTCATCAAACGTCTGGCAACGTCCATCGACAGTACCGATGCTGAAAGAGAGTAAAAGAGCTAACGATGAAGCGGCGACCCAATTTTGCATATAGAAATTGTACACATCACACTTCCTTCCGTGTAAACTTTTAGACTCGCGGGTGGAGAATTTATATGCCACTGAAAAGCAAAACCACTAGCAGCAGGATGGCAACGGACGCGCAGAAGTTCCTCCATGCGGAATACGAGCCGTTGGCAGATCATGACAAGGCTGTCGAGATGGCGGCATACATGAAAACCGACATGCCCTTCTGGGGAATTCAAAAGCCGGATAGAGAACCGATATATCGCGAGTTGGCTAAGAAATTCGCGCCGGCGGATCACGATGAATATTCGCAAGTGATTTTGAAACTCTGGAGCGGAAAACGGCGTGAGGATAAATATGCGGCGCTGGACTATGCTGTGCGCTGCAAGAAGTTTATCGACAAATCAATGATCCCGTTGTACGAAGATCTGGTGCGTGACGGTGCGTGGTGGGATCTTGTCGATCCGTTAGCGACTCTCCTGATTGGTGTTGCATTTCTGAACGATCAGAAAGCAGTGAAACCGATCGTGAAAGAATGGATCGAAGATGACGATATGTGGATTCGTCGAACAGCAATATTGAGCATGAACAAGCACAAAGAAAAGACCGATGAAAAGCTGCTTTACGATTTCTGCTTGCGGCGCGCTCACGAGAAAGAATTTTTTATCCGTAAAGCAATTGGCTGGGCACTGCGCGAGTACAGCTACAAGGCACCAGATTCGGTGATCAAGTTTTTGAAAACCAACAGAAGCAAACTGTCACCCTTAAGTTACCGTGAAGGCGCAAAGCAGCTAGTGAGAAACGGGCTGATGGAGCCTTCGTGAGTCGTCAACATCAGCTCTAGTCTAGGCTCAGCCTATTTGCAGAGCAATTCTTCAGCAGGCGATGCGTCCAGGTTTATAATGTCACTAAGATTTCCAGTGAGTCGAAAACCGCTCGGAACGTGGCCCTTGCTTTCGTCTACATTCACTTTCTCGAACTTCAGCAGATCTATATTGATCCGGGATTTGTTCTTCTCTTTCCAGGTCGTCACTTCCTTTAGTGGCAGGCCTCCAAAATCCTTAGTGCCTTGTAATTGAGATAATAATTTCGAGACTGTTTTCGATAGGATAATTTCGTCACTTACGTATAGGTTTGTGATGGTTTCGATCCTGCTCTTTTCGCCGGCCAAAAAACCTCCGTCCGGGGTGCCTCGAAAAACGTTGCTATAATCTGCCGACTCAAAACAAACTGACGACGCGTTTCCGATTTTACTTTTGCCAATTCTCTTCCAGGTGCTGCCGGCTCGAGAACCTCCGGTAAACATTCGCAGAAGATTGACTGATTTGAAGTTAAAGTCTGGAATACGAGCTTTATACAGCAATTTAAGCTTATCGCTGAAGAAATAGATCATCCCTTCTCGTTCGAGGATAAGAACGGAAAAGTGGTTGTTCAGCCGATCAACGCGCACGAAACGCTCGCTGACGTACGTAACTTCTTTGCCATTTATTTCGTGAAATTGCGTAACTTTCCAGCCGATGCCATGCGCTGAAGATGCGTTCGTACCCAGAAAGAAACCCACTCCCCAAAAGCAACATAGGAATTGTAATTTCGCAGTACGTATCATCTCGATTCAGCCTCAAGACGATCATCCATACTTTTTGCGGCCGAGTCAAACGATAATATGCACTTTTTGGTTAATCGAATTCTTCAATCTGGTCATTTCGACAGAGCAGCACGCATGCGTCGCAACCGCTTCCGACACGCTGCCCAACACGGCCTTTTCGATGCCGCGGCGCCCGTGCGAGCCGACCATGATTAAATCAGCAGGCCAGTTTTTGGCCAGATCCATTACCACTTTTCTTGTGTCTCCGCGAAGAACGTCGGCGCTAGCCACCTTCTTGCCAAATGCGTTATTCAGCTTCGCGGACGCTGCTTCAAGCCAGCCAAGTTTTCCGGCAACGATATCCGTATAATGCTGAACCAGCATCTGTCCGAACATGCCATCAGCGTCGCTAAGCATCTTTTGCCCATCTTTGGGAACAACGTGAATGCACTTAAAAGAGACATTTGCCGACCAGGGAAATTCGAGCACATGTTCGATCAATTTCTCGGAGTGCTCGGAGTCGTCCAGAGCCAAAATTACATGGCACACATCGTTTTTAATGTGCTCATCGCTTCGTCGTCTGACTATTCGCACGGCACAGGGTGCTTCCAGAAAAACTCTTCTCGAGACGCTGCCCAAAAGCAAATATTCTATGCCCGATCTGCCGTGCGAGCCTACCATGATCAAATCAGCTTGCCATTCTTTGGCCTTTTTCAAGATTTCGTCCGCGGCATATCCATCCGCAACGGCACCTGTAACCACGGCGTGGGGATGAGTTTTTCGAAGTTGCACAACAGTTTCTTCAACCAGGCCTTCTATCGCTTTTATTTCCTTCTCCTTAAGTCCTTCCATCGAAGGAAGCGGCTCAACATAATCGACAGCAGAGAACACCATGATCTCACTGCCGGCCTTGCACCTTAACGCCAGTGCTGAATTAATTACATCCTGAGAACATCCAGAGCCATCAATGGCAAGCAAAATCTTCATTCTTAGCAACTCCTGAAATAGGCTTGCAAGCAAGCGGCCTGCGTCCCCCTTCGACAATTTCAGCATCCAAATGAATTCTGCGCATCATACCTAGGGTTATTGTCGATCACTTCAGGCAATCAGCCTTTAGAACGATGAAAACTCACAAAGCAAAACGCACCCGGGAGGTATGCTTCCTGAGTGCGTTTGCCGTGCCGAACACTTCATTGATTGCAGTCGACAAAAGAGTTCGGCATTATCTTAAGTCGAAGAGCGCAGCGTTAGGCTGCTTTGCGTTTATCGTGTTCGATAACGCTTTGTTCCATTTGTTTAGGTCTTCTGATTGACTCTTCCATGGTTCTTTGGACTTCGAGTCCTCCGCCGTCCTTGAAGAGTTTCTCAACAACACGGGCTTCCTTTTCATTTTCGGTGTGAACGGCTATAAGCGTATTGGAGAAGCGCATGGTGCGCTCGAACTTTCTCGCTTCGAATACCGGTATGCTGAGGCCCCAGAGAGCACCAATCAAACCGGCGGCCAAACCAAACACCGCGATTCCAGCCAATACTGCCATTGTAGGACCGGCTGCAATAACTTGTTCCAGATTCTGAGTGCCAAATACTCCGCGCTGAGCGAAGAAGCCCAGCAATCCGCCCAAGACTGCTCCCATCAAAGTACCGGCCATGAAGCCGCAAGAAGCCTTGGTGTGTTTTTCGTATGCCAATTCTTGAGCGCCGTAGGAGTCAGGCATCATAAGCGAAATGTCGTCCGCGGTGAAACCCGAGTCTTTGAGCGTATCTACTAAGCGCTCGGCGTCCGTAATACTCGGCGCAATACAAACAACTGCTTGATGCATAGTGATTTCCTCATTTTCGTCTGCTGATTCCGCTGTGTAGAGCCGTCGAGAAGCACAAAAGTTCCCGCAGGGCACCAGGGACGCCCTTATAAAGGACAAAAATTCAAATATGAGATTTGACGAATATTGAGTAATGGAGCCGCTTAATGCGGAACCATCAGTTACAGACCCCGTCCTTCAAGCATCAAACGAAAGAGTTGCGAGGTTTTGGTTAATGGAAGAGTATATTGGCGCTGACGCATCAGAAGCGGACGTAACCGCGCACAAGCTCTTAGTATTGTTGGGTGCTCACCTGTCCGGCTTTCAGCCGCTCTCAGACCCCGAAGTATTCGACGTAAAGAGCCGGTTGATTCACTGCTCGCAGGAGATGAAGCCGAACATGGTTATGACGCTGGAAGAAGAACTCCCGCGCAATGCAGGCCCAGTAGTTAGCGTATGGGCAGCCGTGGGCAAATTACCGGACGGCGAAAGTGTATTTTGGCACCGACCGTTGCCATGTCCAGATACGCTGGCAGAGTTCCTCTACTTCCACCGCTAAGCCGAGCCCCGCTCGGCTTTCGCCTTATATAGCGGCGTTATTTCACGAGGGAACTAACAGCCCCCTTCCATCGCCTACCAAAGCAACCGAAAAAGGGATTTGAGGAAATTTGGTAATGAACAGCAATAAAGAACGGTTTCCACTCAATGACCCAGCCTACGATTTGATTTCGATCATGCACCACAAATCAAAGGCGCTGGCTGCGTACGAAAGCTACCTGGCTGACGTTCAGGCTGACACGCATTTGACGCAAATTCTTGTGGAAATCAAGCACGACGAACAAAGGCACCTGGAAAAGCTGAAGGCTCATCTGGGGCGGCTTCTCGTTGATTGCAAATCTGAAGAGTAAAAGAGTAATTTAGTCTAAAGTGCTCGGACTGGAGGAGAAAAAAATGTCTAACAACAAAGTGGTATCAGCTTGCGAAGTGATTCGAAACGATCACGACGGTATCAAAAAACTTCTTAAGAAGTATGATACTGCCGGCGATGCCAAAGAAAAGGAAGGTATTGTGCAAGAACTCGCTGCTCAACTGGCCGAGCATTCCAGAGTTGACGAAACGCTCATCTTTCCAGCCGCTGCACAGATGGCGGAAGACGAAAAGCTGGTCGAGTCTTTGAAGGACAGCGACAACAGCGTCAAAATGCATTTAGCAGAGGTCCAGCGACTGTACGCCGACATCGACAAGGAAGAATTCGAGACGAAGATGAAAGGACTTCGCGAAGCGATTTGTGCGCTCATCGAGAAGGAAGAGAAAAATCTCGTCCCCTGCTTTGAAAATTCGGAATATGATCTCGACGCTCTCTGCAAGGAAGTAGTGAAGTTGCGCGCCGGCGAGTCCATCGAGCCGGTAAAACTCAGAAAGAAAGCGTAGCCGCACATACGCATTGACGACACAAATACTTAACCGCCTAACGCGGGGGCTGCCGACAAGGCGCCCCCCTTTTCTTTCGCACCTGTGGCTGATTCACAGAACACCTGCAAGCATCCCGCGGGCAATTGGAACCTTGGCGGAGGTTTGGCGTCTCCCCTGTGGTCATTACAAAGGGGAAACTTAAACATGGACGTATTTGAATTCCTCCTCACTAACGAGGCTCACTTAGCTCACAGACTATCTGAGACCGCAGCCCACTATTCTGAGTGGACTCAAGACCGCGTCTTTGAGGAAACGAAGCGTATCTTGGATGGCTTGCAGAGCAATTTCACCAAGGAAAATGCACTGATCAGCACCATTAACGCGGAAGGAATAGACGATCTCATCAATGAAGCACAAAAGCATCGCGATGAATTGAGAGCAGACGCCGAGAATCTTTGCATGATTCACGTCGACGAGCCAGGCTTCGAGCAAGGTTTGGAAACACTCGCTTACAAGTTTGAACGTCACAAAGAATTTTGCGAAAAGACCCTCTTTCCTCGCTTGAAAGAGAGTGCAACCCCCGAAGAATTGGAGAGTGTTGCAAATCAGCTCGACGCAGTCGTTCTTGACGGTTAATCATAAGGGGCAAAACTATGAAGGCAAAAATGGAGAATAAACCTGCCGAGGCAGGGAAGTATTTGTGCAATGTCTGCAGCACCAAATTCCGCTATGAAAGCGGAACTTTGACCTGCCCGAAATGCGGCACACTGACTCCAGAAAACATGGTGCGCATCGATGTTCGCAATGATCCGGACGAAGAAAAAATGTACACCGAAGACGATTTCATCGGCGGCTGAGCACCAACCGGCTGAAGATGAACAACAGAAGGCAGCGCAGAGATGCGCTGCTTTCTGCTTTGAGAAGAATCTTGCGCACAACATCGCTTGAACGTGCAAACATTGAACGTGCGCACCAAAAAGGAACGGCAACCTTTCGGTCACCGCTCCAAATCATTTGCATCGACTGTCTACAAGCTCCGTCGCAGACAAGCCAGCAAGAGTTATATCTCTTTGCCTTCTACCGGTGTTGCCGGCCATGCGCCGTCAGTTTCTTGACTAAGCAATTTGCTGATGATGCTGCGAACATGTTGTTGCTCAGGGAAGAGTTCGTTCTTCACAAGGTCGCGGTGCTCGCCGTGCATTTTCACCAGGCGCCACTCATAATCACTCATGAGAGCGTCTTCTTCTTGTTCTAGAGCAGCAACAGTAGCGTCGTCTCCAAAGACCGAAGCACCGCCGGACAAAACTTTCGCCCAACTGCCCCAGATTCCGGAATCGGATTCAGGCGTGCCACCATATTTTCTGATAGCGCCCTGCAGCCTTTCAACTTTCGATTCGTGCGAGGCAAGGCAATCACTCAAAATACTGGCGATTTCCTTGTTCTCAACCTTGTCCAGCGCCTGGCTGTAGGTTTCAACGGCCGATAGCTCGCCTTTCAACAAGGCATTTAAGTCTTCAACAGCTTCTGAATTCATACCTTAACTCCTGTCCATAAGGGAGGGTGAACGTTTCCACCCTCCTGGTGTTTTCCTTAGCTAGCCAGTTTATCCTTCGCTCTCGAAGAAGCTTCGCGGATGTCATCGAAAGCTTGCTGCAGGTCGGCGATCGACTTCTCGATACCACCCTTCAATTCAGCCCAAGCTTCCGGCGCACTGGCTTTCAATTCATCAAAACGCTTCATTGCAGCTTGACGCTTTTCATTGAGTTCGTCGAGTTTGCACTTCGCGTCTTCCTTCATTTCTGCTGACTTCGCTGCGAATTCGTCAATTTTGGCTCCAAGCTTTGCAAGCTTTTCTTCCATAGTGCACTCGCTGTTTCCTTCGCAGGCGAGTTCGTTTTTCTTTTCTTCGTTAGACATACCTCTATCTCCTAAAATCCGATTTTTCGGTCAAATCCGTTGCCTGGCGAACATTCGCTCATAAGCCTGTGTGGGGGACGGCGGCAAGGTGCGAGAGTTCCATAAGGCAATCTGTAAAGTTCATCATTTGGCTGAAACGCCTTGCCTGTTGGCGTTTTCACATAAACTCGAATTCAATTTGGGAACCATTGGAACGCGAGAGGGTCATTCCATCAGCGACCGGACAAGCAAAAGGAACCATCATGTACTACAAAGTATTTCTTACATTTATAACGGCGGCGCTTTTAAGCGCACCCGTGCAGCAGGCTCAAGCAGCCGAGCCGGCTAATTCGGCTCCGGTGGTGGCCCAGGCTGATGCTGCATCTCCCAGCGCTCAAGAAGCCAAGGAAACGGCTAAGGCAGAAGCCAAACAAGCTAAGCAAGAGGCCAAGGAAGCAAAAAAAGAAGCTAAGCAGGCCAAAGAGTCAGTAAAAACTCCGGGCGGAGTTAATAAGGCTGAACAAGAGCGTTTGGACACAGCGACCATTAACGCTTCTAATCAGATAAATGGTCAGAAAATCGACCCGAAAGTGATGAAGAAGGAAAAGAAAGGTTTCAAACTTCAACATCTCAACCCTATGCACTGGCTCTTGAAGCCGGTTACGGATACTCAGAAAACCGTAATTGAGTTGCAAAAACAAATCGTGAGATTGGAAGCACCAATTGCGAATCTTCAGAAACCGATGGTCGGACTGCGCTCAGACATGGTTCAAGTAGACGAGCGTATGGGCGCTGTCAATGATCAGTTGAAGACCATGCATGGCGACATTACGAACATCAATACCGGCATGGGATCAGTTGATAGACGTATCGCTCACATGGAGCGTCAATTAGGGCAAATGTACGAGCCTATCGTAGAGCTGAAAAACCCTGTAATCGCGCTGAAGGATCCGGTTAAGGGAGTTGGCGATCAATTGACCACCCTGAAAGCCGATTTGAAAGAGTTGAAAAACGTAGTCAGCTTCACGACCACCGCAATTCTCGGTGCCGTCGTACTGGTTGGTGTTTTGATCGTTGTCGGAACGCCAATTGCGGCGTTGTTCGCATGGCGCCACCGTCGTTGGATCATGCAGAAATTCGGCAGAGAAGATGTGTCAGGCAAAGCCGAACCCACATCGGAAACACCGGAA
>Ga0268299_1001975_pt1 | contig 28396 bp, 19 predicted proteins | sample NOBtaG_FD_193484 | JGI IMG/M metagenome (GOLD analysis project Ga0268299, IMG submission 193484) | Activated sludge microbial communities from bioreactor in Nijmegen, Gelderland, Netherland - NOB reactor | ecosystem: Engineered > Bioreactor > Aerobic > Activated sludge | place: Netherlands...
CTGGTCGGCCTCGACCGCTCGCGCGGCATGCTGGAGCGGGCGCGGGATGCAGAGCCGCGCGTCGCGCCGCGCTCCGGGTTGGCGCAGGGCGATGCGGCGGCGCTGCCGTTCCGCGCCGAGAGCTTCGACGCGCTCTGGTGCGTGAACGCGCTGCACCACTTCGCCGCGCCGGCGGAGTTCGCGCGCGAGGCACGGCGCGTCCTGCGCCCGGGCGGGCGCATCGCCGTCATCGGCATGGATCCCTCGGCGGGGCGCGACCGCTGGTACCTGTACGACTGGTTCCCGGGCACGCTCGACGCCGACCGCCGCCGCTATCCGCCGGCGGCCGCGATCGCGGCCTGGCTCGCCGACGCCGGCTTCGGCGCGATCGAGACCGGCGTGGCGGCGCGCATCGCCGCGACGCCGCGCGGCCTGGGGGTGTTCGACGATCCCATCCTCAGCCGCCACGGGACCTCGCAACTGTCGCTGCTGAGCGACGCCGAGTTCGAGGCCGGCATGGCGCGCCTGCGCGCCGCCGCCGAGGCCGAGCCGGAGCGCGAGTTCCCGGTCGACCTGTCGCTGGCGCTGGTGCGGGCGCGGCGCTGACGGCGGATCCAGAGCGGCGGATACCGCCGCCTCCAGATGGCGGGTGCGGGCGCGGCGATCGGCGCCGGTTGCCAGCGAGCCGCGGGCGCGCCACAGTCGGGCGCGATGGATGCCGCCCAGGTCGCCGCCAACCTCGCGCACGTGCGCGAACGGATCGCCGCGGCGGCGGCGCGCGCCGGGCGCGCGCCCACGGAGGTGACGCTGGTGGCGGTCTCGAAGACCAAGCCGGGCGAGCTGGTCGAGGCCGCGATCGCCGCCGGCGCGCGCGTCATCGGCGAGAACTACGTGCAGGAGGCGCGCGACAAGCGGGCGCAGGTGCGGGGCGCAGCCGAGTGGCACCTGATCGGGCCGCTGCAGCGCAACAAGGCGCGCTTGGCGGTGTCGCTGTTCGACGTCGTCCAGACGCTCGACCGCATCGAGCTGGCCCGCACCCTCGACGCCCTCGGCGCCGAGCGCGGCGCGCCGGTGCGCTGCCTGGTCGAGGTCAACGTCGGCGGCGAGGCGAGCAAGCACGGCATCGCGCCCGCCGACCTGCCGGCGCTGCTCGCGGCGATCGCGCCGCTGGCGCACGTGCGGGTCGAGGGGCTGATGGCGATCCCGCCGCCGGCCGAGGGCGAGGCCGCCCGCGCCGCCTTCCGCGCCCTGCGCCGGCTGCGCGACGAGCTGGCGCCGCGCGCGCCCGCCAACGTCGCCCTGCAACACCTGTCGATGGGCATGACCGACGACTTCGAGATCGCGATCGAGGAGGGCGCCACCATCGTGCGCGTCGGCCGCGCCATCTTCGGCGCGCGCTGAGTCTCGCGCGGCCTGGCACGACGTCGGATCCCGCACCACGTCGGAGCCGCGACCGTCAGGGAGCGGTTGGCTGCGTTCCAGCGCGGGGCCAACCGCTCGCTGACGCTCGCGGCTCCGCTGTCTCTGCTGGATCGCGACACCCAATCAATGGCGCGACGGTCGCGGCCCCGATTCGTGTGCTGGGTGGGGGGTGGGTCAGGCAGCCGGCTGCCGCGAGCGCGGTACGATCTGCAGCGCGACGAAGGCGGCGATCGCGGCCAGGCAGAGGAGGTGGTCCTGGCAGATCGCGCGCGCCAGCGCGCTCTGCACCTCGGGCGGGTCGGTGCGGGCGCCGAGGCGGACGGCGGCCGGGAAGACGCGCGCGCCGGCGAGCGCGATCGGCACCGCCGCCAGCAGCAGCGACGCCACGGCGCGGGGGCGCGGCACGGCGCCGCGCACGAGCTGCCACAGGCAGCCGGCGAGCGCGACCAGCATCACCCCGCCGACGGCGCGGTTCATCGGGTAGGCCTCGGTGGTGACGCGGCGGTAGTAGGCCGCGATCGACGCCAGCACCGCCTCCGGCAGCACCGCCTCGCCGGCGTGCGGCAGCACCTGCACGTCGAACATCAGGTCGAACCAGAGGACGGCGAGCAGGAAGCCGCCGCAGGCGGCCAGCAGTGCGCGCATCCTTCAACCCAGGCAGGTGTTCCGACCGGTCGCCGCTCTCCGGCCGCGCGCTCCTACCCGGCTCGCAGCCTGCCCGCGCTCCTCCGAAGCTCCGCGCCCTCCGTGCTTCACGCCCCCAGGCCCTGCAGCCGCTCGACCGCCTCCAGGTACTCCTGCACCAGGTCGTACATCACGTCCTTGACCGCCCGCACCGAATTCATCCGGCCGACGATCTGGCCGACCGGGTTGAACATCACGTCCTTGGCCTTCTCGGCATAGCGGTGGCCGCGGGCGACGGCGTCGCCGGTGACCATGTACTGCAGCGGCATGCCGAGCGGGCCGGGCGACTCGGCGCTCTCCCAGGCCTGCGTCCAGTCGTTCTTCAGCATGCGGCAGGGCTTGCCGGTGAACGAGCGCGAGCGCACGGTGTCGCGGCTGCTCGCTTTCATGTAGCACTCGATCTGCGCCGGCGGCGCGTCGGCCTCCTGCACCGCCAGCCAGAGCGAGCCGGTCCACACGCCCTGCGCGCCCATCGCCAGCGCCGCCGCGATCTGCCGCCCGGTGCCGACGCCGCCGGCGGCCAGCACCGGCAGCGGCGCGACCGCGTCGATCACCTCCGGCCACAGCACCACGCTGCCGATCTCGCCGGTGTGGCCGCCGCCCTCGGTGCCCTGCGCGATGACGATGTCGATGCCGGCCTGCTTGTGCGACAGCGCGTGCTTGGCCGAGCCGCAGAGCGCCGCCACCAGCCGGCCGCTCTGGTGGATCTGCTCGATCACCTCCGCCGGCGGCGTGCCGAGGGCGTTGGCGATCAGCCGCACCTTGTCGTGCTTGAGCGCGGTGTCGACCTGGGGCGCGGCGGTGGCCGCCGTCCAGCCGAGGAGCTGCTGCGCGGCCTCGCCCTCGGGCAGCTTGGGCACGCCGTGGTCGGCGAGGATCTTCTCGGCGAAGGCGCGGTGCTGCGCCGGCACGAGGTCCTTGAGCTGCTGCTCGAGCTTGACCGGGTCGACCTCGCCCATGCCCTCGTACTTGCCGGGGATGACGATGTCGACGCCGTAGGGTTTGTCGCCGACGTGCTCGTCGATCCAGGCGAGCTCGACCTCGAGCTGGCCGGGCGCGAAGCCGACGGCGCCGAGAACGCCGAAGCCGCCGGCCTTGCTGACCGCGGCGACGACGTCGCGGCAGTGGCTGAAGGCGAAGATGGGAAACTCGATGCCGAGGGTGTCACAGAGCGGCGTGTGCATGACGGATCTCCGATCGCTGGGATTCCAAACAAACGTTCGTTTAGCTCCCGGGCGAGTCGGAAATCAAGCGCCGCGAGGCGGGCGGCGGCGCCGGGGCGATCAGGCGCCGACCTCGGCCGCCAGCCGCTCCAGCTCGGCCGCCACCGCGGCGCAGAGGGCGGCGCCGTCGGCGAGCTCGCCGACCCGGGCCCGCTCCTCGAGGGTCTCGGCGGCGGCGCGCAGCGGCTCGGCGTCGAGGTTGGCGGCCGAGCCCTTGATCGTGTGCGCCCCCAGGCGCACGGCGGCGGCGTCGCCGCGCGCCAGCGCCTCGGTCATGGTGCGCACCAGCTCGCGCGACTGCTCCAGCATCAGTTGCAGCAGTTCCTCGAGCAGCTCGAGGTCGCCGCCCAGCCGCGCCAGCGCCGCCTCGCGGTCGATCGCGCCGCTCACCCCGTCGCTCCCTCCGGCACCGCTGCCGTGCCCGCCTCGGCGAAGTCGGCGCCGTAGTTGCGCTGCAGCAGGCGGCGCACGCGCGCCACCAGGTCCTGGCGGTTGAAGGGCTTGGCGATGTAGTCGTCGGTGCCGGCGAGGAAGCCCTTCTCGCGGTGCGCCAGGTCGCCGAGGGTGGTGAGCATGAGGATGGGAATGAAGGTGGTGCGCATGTTGGCGCGCAGCCGCCGGCAGACCTCGAAGCCGTCCATCTCCGGCATCATCACGTCGAGCACGATCACGTCCGGGCGCTCGGCGATCGCGCGCGCCAGCCCTTCGGCGCCGTTCTCGGCGGTGAGCACGCGCACGCCGATGTCGCCGCGCTCGAGGCTGACCGAGATCAGCCGCCGCATGTCGGCGGCGTCGTCGACCACCAGCGCGGTGTAGGGCCGCTCGCCCTCGGCGGCGGCGGATTCGGCTGCGGACGGGGAAGCGGGCGGCGGCGCGGCGGCGATCTCGGGCGGCGCCGTCGACGCGGGCGTCACCGCCGCTGCCGGCGCCGCCACCTCGGGCGCGGCGGTGGGCGCGGCTGCGCCGCCCGGCACACGCGTCATGCAGAACGGACACACCTGCCAGCCCTCCTGCAGCGGCTGGTGGCAGCTCGCGCACTCGTGGCGCAGCGAGGCGAGGCAGAAGGGGCAGACCTTGAACGCCGCCTGCACCGGCTTGCGGCACTGCGGGCAGTGCTCGCCACTCTCGTGCATGGCGGCGCTGTCGACCACGCGCAGCGCCTCCTCGATGGTGGTGAGGCCGGCGCGCACCTTGTCGGCGGCGCTCTGGTGCAGCAGCAGCATGCCGTCGGCCTGCGCCTGCTGGCGAATGGCGCTCTCGGGCGCCTTCGCCTCGATCAGCTTGGCGATCCTGGGGGTGACGTCGAGCACCTCGAGCACCGCCATGCGGCCGGCGTAGCCGCTGTGGCGGCAGGCGTCGCAACCCTTGCCGCGGCGGTAGTCGGCGCCGGGCGCGAGATCGAGCTTGCTCAGCTCGGCCACGTCGGGCTGGTCGGGGGCCGAGCACTGCGGGCAGACCCGCCGCACCAGCCGCTGCGCCAGCACCATGTGGAGCGCGCCGGCGAGCATGTAGGGCTCGATGCCGAGGTCGATCAGGCGGGCGAGCGTGGCCACGGTGTCGTTGGTGTGCAGCGTGCTGAGCACCAGGTGGCCAGTCTGCGCCGCGCGCAGCGCGATCTCGGCGGTCTCGCCGTCGCGGATCTCGCCCACCAGGATGACGTCGGGATCCTGCCGCAGGATCGAGCGCAGGGTGGTGGCGAAGGTCAGCCCCTGCTTCTCGTTCACCTCGACCTGGTTGATGCCCTTCACCTGGTACTCGATCGGGTTCTCGATGGTGACGATGTTGCGGGTGGTGTGCGCGATCTCGTGGATCATCGCGTAGAGCGTGGTCGACTTGCCGCTGCCGGTCGGGCCGGTGACCAGCACGATGCCCTCCGGCCGGCGGATGGCGCGCATGATGACCTCGCGCTCGCGCGGGTTGAGCTGGAGCTTGTCGAGGCCGCCGGCGGCGGCGTTGGCGTTGAGGATGCGCATGGTGATCTTCTCGCCGTGCTGGGTCGGCAGGCTCGAGACGCGCAGGTCGATCTTCTGCTTGTGGTAGGCGAGCGCGATGCGGCCGTCCTGCGGCACGCGCCGCTCGGTGATGTCGAGCTTCGCCAGCACCTTGCAGCGCGCCGTCAGCGGCGCGCCGACCCACTTCGGCAGGCGCGCGCCTTCCTCCAGCAGGCCGTCGATGCGGTAGCGCACCTGCACCGTCGCCGGGCTGGGCTCGATGTGGATGTCGCTGGCGCCGGCGCGGATGCCTTCCATCAGGATGAGGTTGAGCAGCTTGACGACGGGCGGCAGGTCGCTGGCCTCGGCGAGCGAGCCGAGGTCGCCCGACTCCTCCTCCAGCGGCACCAGCGAGCCCTCCTGCGGGGCCTTCACGCCGTGCAGGTAGGCGTCGAGCGACTCCTCCAGGTGGTAGGCGTGGCGCACCGCGTCGCGCACCGCCGTCAGCGTCGCCACCTGCGCCCGCACCCGCATGCCGGTGGCGAACTCGATCGCGCGCAGCGCCTCGCGGTCGAGCGGGTTGGCGGTCGCGACCAGCAGCGCGCCGTTCTCGACCCCGAGCGGCACGACGACGTAGCGCGCCGCGACCTCCTCCTTCACCAGCCGGATGACGGCGGGGTCGAAGGAGAAGCCCGCCGGCGTGGCGGTGCGAAGGTGCAGGCGGTCGGCCAGCAGCGCCGCGATCTCCTCCTCGTCGACCGCGCCCGACGCCACCAGGCAGTCGAGCGCGCTGCGGTTCTCGCCCGCCGCCACCGCCTCGGCGGCGGCGGCGCGCCCCTTCTCGGCGTCGATGCGACCGCACTGGATCAGGAAGCGGACCAGCGCCTCGTCGCCGGCGCGCGATCTACTCGCCATCGCGAACCTCCTCCGCCACCGCGCGCCGCAGCGCGGCGTCGATCTCCTCCGGCCGGATCGGCTTGGTGAGGTAGTCGTCCATGCCGGCCGCCAGGCACAGCTCGCGGTCGCCCTGCATGGCGTTGGCGGTCATGGCGATGACGCACGGCCGCGCCTTCGCGCCCCACTCGCTGCGGATGCGGCGGGTGGCCTCGAGACCGTCCATCTCGGGCATCTGCACGTCCATCAGAACCACGTCGTACGCCTGCTTGCGCAGCGCCGCCAGCACCTCGACGCCGTTGGCGGCGACGTCGGCCTGGTAGCCCAGCCGCGCCAGGATGCGGGTGGCGACCTTCTGGTTCACCAGATTGTCCTCCGCCAGCAGGATGCGCAACGCCGGCGGCGGCCCCTCCGGCGGCGGCGCGGCGTCGCCACGGTCGGGCACGACGACGGTGAAGGTCGAGCCCGCGCCCGCGGCGCTCTCGACCTCGATCCGCCCGCCCATCAGCGCGCAGATCCGGCGGCTGAGAGCCAGGCCGAGGCCGGTGCCGCCGAAGCGCCGCGCCGGCGAGGCGTCGAGCTGGCTGAACGACTCGAAGATGCGCTCGTGCGCCGCCGCCGGGATGCCGATGCCGGTGTCGCGCACGCGGATGCGCACCTCGCCGGCCGCGCCCTCGGCGGCGACCCGCTCGGCTTCCACCGTCACCGCGCCGCGCTCGGTGAACTTGATGGCGTTGTCGACCAGGCAGCGCAGCACCCGCCGCAGGCGGACCGGATCGCCGCGGAAGCGCGCCGGCACGCTCTCGTCCAGCCGGCAGGCGAGCGCCAGCTTCTTGGCGTCGGCCTCCGGCCGCAGCGACTCGACCGCCTCGGCGATGCAGGCGCGCAGGTCGATGTCGGCCGGCTCGAGCGCCAGCTCGCCGGCCTCGGCGCGCGAGAAGTCGAGGATGTCGTCGACCACCCGCAGCAGGCCGGCGCCGCTGGCGCGCAGGGTCTCGACGTACTCGCGCTGCTCGGCGCTGAGCGGCGTCCGCAGCAGCAGATCGCTGACCCCGGCGACGCCGTTCATCGGCGTGCGGATCTCGTGGCTGACGTTGGCGAGGAACTCCGACTTGGCGCGCGAGGCGGCCTGCGCCAGCTCCATCGCCCGCTCGATCTCGCGCTTCGAGGCCTCGGTCTCGGCCAGCGCCTCCTCCAGCCGCGCCTGGCGCTCGGCGTCGCGCTCGCGCAGCTCGACCAGCCGCAGGTACGACGCCCGGCGGGTGTGCTGGATCGCCGCCGACAGCGCCGCCGCCGCCGCCAGCGCGAAGCTGTAGTGCGCCCAGCCCGGGTGCGGCGGACCGGTGAGCACCGCCAGCCCCCAGCCGGCGAGCGCGGCGGCGACCACCACCGCCAGCCACAGCCGCGACAGCAGGAAGGCGCCGGCGGCGATCACGACGATGACCAGGTTGGTCGCCTGGCGCGGCTCCTCCAGCAGGCGCAGGTGCGTCAGGCTGTTGAGCAGCAGCAGCGCCAGCAGGATCGTCGCCAGCGGCTGCGCGCCGGCGGCCGGCAGCTCGCGCGCACCCAGCCACAGGCGCACGGCGAGGAAGACCAGCGCCGTCGCCGCCGCCAGCGCCGTCATCGCCAGCCGCGCCTGCGGCGGCAGGGTGAGGAAGTGCGCCAGCGCGAAGACGGCGTAGGCGACCACCAGCGCGCTGCACACCGGCGGCAGCGAGTCGCGCACGATCGCGTCGAGCTCGGCGCGCGCGCTGCTCGTCGCCGCCGCCGCGGCGAGCGGTTCGGGCCGGTTCAAGCGCTCACCCTCCCAGCGCCGCGGTCGCGGCCTCGGGGCCGGCGATCGGCGTGCAGCGCTCGAGCGCCTCCTTCAGCGCCGCCACGTGCACCGGCTTGACGAGGTAGTCGTCCATGCCGGCCGCCAGGCACTGCTCGCGGTCTCCCTGCATCGCGTTGGCGGTCATCGCCACCAGCCGCGGGCGCTCCGCCGGCGACCAGAGCTGGTTGACGCGGCGCGCCGCTTCCAGGCCGTCCATCTCGGGCATCTGCACGTCGAGCAGGACCACGTCGTACACCTGTCGGGCGAGCGCGGCCAGCACTTCCAGGCCGTTGGCGGCGACGTCGGCGCGGTAGCCGAGGCGCTCGAGGATGCGCAGCGCGACCTTCTGGTTCACCGCGTTGTCCTCGGCCAGCAGGATGCGCAGCGGCAGCCGCTCGCCCATGCCGGCGTCGAGCGCGCGCGCCGGCTCGGGGCCGCGGCGCTGGCCGTCGGCGCCGGCGCCGAGGGCGCCGGTGAGCGCTTCGAAGAGCTGCGACTGCTTCACCGGCTTGGCGAGCGAGGCGGCGAACAGGCGGCCGTCGGCGGCGGCCAGGCGGCCGGCCGAGGACAGCATCACCAGCGGCAGGCTGCGCGCGTCGCGCAGCCGGCGGATGCGGGCGGCGAGGGTGAGGCCGTCCATCTCGGGCATGTTCATGTCGAGCACGGCGACGTCGAAGCGCTCGCCGGCCTCGATCCACTCGAGCGCCTGCGCCGGCGTGGCCGCCAGCCGCGGCTCCATCCGCCACGACTCGACCTGCAGGCGCAGGATGCGGCGGTTGGTCTCGTTGTCGTCGACGATCAGCACGCGCCGGCCGGCGAGGCTCTGCTGCAGCGCGGCGGGATAGAGCCGGCGCCGGCTGGCGGCGGGCTCGGCCTCGATCTCGAAGGAGAAGGTCGAGCCGACGCCGACCTCGCTCTCGACCCACATGCGGCCGCCCATCAGCTCCGCCAGGCGCTTGCTGATCGCCAGCCCCAGGCCGGTGCCGCCGTAGTGGCGCGTGGTCGAGGCGTCGACCTGGCTGAAGGAGCGGAAGAGCCGGTCCATGCGGTCGGCGGGGATGCCGATGCCGGTGTCGCGCACGTCGAAGCGCAGCCGCGTTGCACCGGCGCGGCCGGCCCCATCGGCGGCGCGCACCAGGATGGTCACCTCGCCATCGTGGGTGAACTTGACGGCGTTGGCGAGCAGGTTGACGAGGATCTGGCGCAGACGGGTGACGTCGCCGACGATCGCCGCCGGCACGCCGTCGGCGATCTCGTAGGCCAGGTCGAGGCCCTTGTCGCCGGCGCGGATCGCCACCAGGTCGAGCGCTTCTTCGACGCAGTCGCGCAGGTCGAAGGGCTGGCGCTCGAGCTCGAGGTGGCCGGACTCGATCTTCGAGAAGTCGAGGATGTCGTTGATGATGGTGAGGAGAGCGTCGCTGCTGACCCGCACCGTCTCGACGAACTCGCGCTGCTCCGGGCTGAGCGGCGTGTCGAGCAGCAGCCCGGTCATGCCCACCACCGCGTTCATCGGCGTGCGGATCTCGTGGCTCATGTTGGCGAGGAACTCGCTCTTGGCGCGGGTCGCCGCCTCGGCCGCTTCCATCGCCCGGCGCAGGCTCTCCTCGCCGCGCCGCCGCTCGCTGATGTCGCGCAGGTAGGCGGTGAAGCAGGGCTCGCCGTCGAGCACGAACTTGGTGAGCGCGTACTCCATCGGGAACTCGGCGCCGTCGCGGCGCGTGCCGACGGTCTCGAGCCGCTCGCCCACCACCGTGCCGGCGCCGTCGAGATAGGCGCGCGCCGCTTCGGTGTGCGCCTGGCGCAGCCGCGGCGGCACGATCAGCTCGACCAGCTCGCGGCCGACGGCTTCGTCGTAGGTCCAGCCGAAGGTGCGCTCGGCCGCCGGGTTCCAGTCGACCACGCGGCCGTGCGAGTCGAAGTTGACGACCGCGTCGAGCGAGGTCGCCAGCATCGCCGCCTTGCGCGCCTCGCTGGCGGCGACCGCCGCCGCCTGGCGCGCGCGCCGGCGGGTGTCGCGCCCGAGCTCGCGCCACAGGCGCACGCCCCAGAGCGCGATCGCGGCGACGAACAGCACCGCCAGCCCGCCCATGGCGCGCTCCAGGCGCGCCAGCCACTCGCCCTCGGCGCCCTGCTCCTCGAGGTGGGCGCGCACGATGGCGTGCACGCGCGCCTTCAGGTCGGCCATGCCGTCGGTCAGCGCCCGGCGGCGCCGGTTCATGTTGCCCGCCAGCACGCCGGCCATGTCGTGCTGGCCCATGCGGTAGAAGGCGAAGGTGCGCTCGGCCTCCTCGAGCATGCCGTCGACGGCGGCGTCGATGTCGGCCAGCTCGCTCTCCAGGCCGCGCAGCGCGGTGCGGTCGTCGTGCTCGGCGGCGCTGCCGAGGGCGGCCTTCAGTTCCTCGCGCAGCCCGGCCATGTGGGCCCCGAAGGGAACCAGCGCGGCGTCCAGCCGCTCGCGGCCGGCGTCGGCGTCGCCGCTGGCGAAGACCTCGTTGACCGGGTCGGCGACGGCGTCGGCGAGCTGCCCGAGGCGGGCGAAGCCGTCGAGCCGGCGCGCCCACACCTGGTCCAGCCGCAGCGTCTCGCGGTGCAGGTCGAGCAGCAGGTGGTGCGAGTACAGGCTGGCGCTCACCGTGACGACGTAGAGCGCCGCCAGGCTCAGGTAGGCGGTCAGCCAGCCGGGCGAGCGCCAGCCGCGCCGCCCGCCGTCGTCTTCCTCGCTTTCGTCGTTCCGTGCGTCCATGCGGTTCTCACCGTATGAGAAAGGAAAGCAACCGACGTGCCGGGGGCGGAAGCCCGCTCCGACCGGGTTTCCGGCCCGCCCGTCCGGACCGCCGCCCGATGGCGCAAATGCCACAGCGCCCGTTGCGTGCCTCTGCCCGCCGGGGGATCCGGCAGGACAGCGGAGCCGCGACCGTCAGGGAGTGGTTGGCCCCGCGCTGGCTCGCGGCCAACCGCTCGCTCACGCTCGCGGCTCCGCTGGGGTGCCTGGCCCGGGCGGGGCGTCTAGAGCAGACCGGCGCGGCGCAGCGCCGGCTCGACCAGTTCCAGCGGCAGGCCGACGACGTTGCTGTAGGAACCCTCGACGCGCGCGACGAAGGCGCCGGCCGCCCCCTGGATGCCGTAGGCGCCGGCCTTGTCGTCGGCCTCGCCGCCGGCGACGTACTCCTCGATCTCGGCCTCCGCCAGGACGCGGAACGCGACGGCGGTGCGCGCGACCTCGTCGAGCGCCGCCTCGCCGCCGGGGGCGAGCAGCACCGCGCCGGTGAGCACGCGGTGCTCGCGGCCGGAGAGCAGGCGCAGCATGCGGCGGGCGTCGTCGCGGTCGACGGGCTTGCCGAGGACCTCGTCGCCGAGCGCGACGATGGTATCGGCCGCCAGCACCCACAGACCCTCGCGCCACACCGCCCGCGCCTTGGCGCGCGCCAGCCGCTGTGCCATCGCCTCGGGCGCCTCGGCCGCCAGCCGGCTCTCGTCGACGTCCGCCGGCCGCGCCTCGAACGCCACCCCAAGCTCCTCGAGGTAGGCGCGACGGCGCGCCGAGGCGGAGGCGAGCACCAGCATCCGCGCCCGGCTACCCCGCCGCCGCGCGCGGGGCAAGATCTGGAGAGCGACGTGCAGCGCCGCTCTGGATCGCACGCCGGAGAATCCAGAGCGGCGCTTCACGCCGCACTCCAGACGCTTCGCGGCGCAGCCGCGGAACGGGATGCTCCGCGCAGGTGGCCGCGCTGCCTTCGCGGCGCAGCCGCGCCTGGAGTGCGGCGGTCACCGCCGCTCTGGATCGCCGCGCGCCGACGCGCTCAAGCTCGAGCCAGCGCGCGCAGCGCCGCCGCGACGCCCAGGCGCGGGCTGCTCAGCACCGGCACCGGCAGCGGCCCGAGGCGGTCGGCGGCGCCCGCCATCGAAGCCTGCGCCAGCACCACCACGTCGGCGCCGCCGGCGGCCGGCCGCAGCGCCGCCGCGATCGCCTCGCAGTATCCGGGCAGATCGCCGGCCTCGAAGCGCGCCCACGCCCCCGGCACCAGCAGCAGCTCGAACGCGACCGCGGCGCCGCGCGCGCGCGCCGCCGCCTCCAGCAGAGCGCGGGTGGGCGCGAGCGTCGACTCGAGACAGGCGGCCACCAGCACGCGTCCGCCGATCTCGACCGCCCTCTCGGCCATGGCGCGGTCGAGGCGCTGGATCGGCGTGCCGTCGTCGGCGCGCGTGCTCTCCGCCACCGGCCCGAGGGTCGAGCAGGTGCACACCACCACGCCCGCGCCCGCCGCCGCCGCCCGCAGCGTCGCGCGCACGCGCGCCGCCAGCTCCTCGTCGACCCCGCCGCGCCGCACCGCCTCCGCCAGCAGCTCCGCCGCCAGCACGTGCCGCACCGCCACCGCCGGCGCCATCTCCGCCATCAAGGCGTCGAAGGTCGCCACGTGCGCCGCCGCCGTATGGACGAAAGCCACTGACATTCGCATTCCCGCGTCGCGACCGACGAGATGGTTGGGTTGTCGGTTCCTCAGCCCCCCCATTCCTCCCGCAGCACCGCCATCGCGATCGTGTCGACCCAGCGATCGCGCTGCCAGCGCGCCTGGCGCAGCACGCCCTCGCGCCGGAAGCCGGCCTTCTCGTAGGCGCGCAGGCCGCGGCTGTTGCTCTCGTAGACGTGCAGCCAGACGCGGTTGAGGTTGAGGTGCTGGAAGGCGTGGCGGACCATGAGCGCGGCGACCTCGCTGCCGTGGCCCTGGCCCCACAGTGCGCGCGCGCCGATGGCGATGCCGAACTGGGCGTGGCGGTTGACGAAGTCGATGTCCTCGAGGCCGGTGGTGCCGATCAGCGCGTCGCCGTCGCGCAGCGCGATGCCGAGCAGAAGGCGGTGCTCGTCGCCCTCGAGGCCGGCGAGGAAGGCCTCCTCGAACGCCAGGCTGGCGGGGCGGCGGATGGCGAGGTGCTCGCACACCTCGGGGTCGTTGAACCACGGCTGCAGCGTCGCAGCGTCGGCGCGCTCGAGCGGCCGCAGGTAGACGCGCGTGCCGATGACGTGTGGGTTCCGCATCGCCGCGACTCTACCGCTACGCACCCACCGCGCACCACCGCCCCGTTCCCACGAATCTGGAGTGCGGCGTGCAGCGCCGTTCTGGATGCGCGCCTCAGTCATCCAGCACGAACACCTCGATGCCGTGCATGGCAGGGCGGAAGGCCTGTACGAGGTCCGGTACGGGGTTCACGAAGACCAGCTTTCCAGGGCCGTTCTCGCCCGACCACGCGCTGCACGAGCAGCTCTCCCCGCGCGCCCAAGTCCATCGCCAACAGCGGGCCAGGACGAATGGAGGAAGGCGAGTGAGTGGCTCAACCTCGGCATCCGAGTTAGCGCCGCACAATGAGGTGTAAGCAGGCCTTCAGGCCAAGGTCGGCGGCGTGCTCTCGTTCGATAGGGAGCACTGTGCGGGCAGTCCGTCGCGCATCTTGATCGAGCGCCTGGTCGTCTGTCATTCCTCATCCTCGCGCGGGTCGGGCGCGCTCTAGCTCGATGTGCTTGCGGTCGCGTCTGCCAACACGCGGGGGATAGTCTCCAAAGCCTCCGTCATCGGCGCCGGACAGAGAAAACCGGTTACCTTACTATCCTGCGGCTGGTAGATGTACCTGCCGAACTTGTAACTTGCACCAACAGTGGTGATCGCCTTCTGAAGATCCGGCTCCGTCGTCGCGACCAACTCGCAGCCTCGGTCACGCAGTGGGCTCGCACGTCCGTTGGGCCTGGCCTTGTCCGAGACCTCGGCGAAGTAGTCCTTGTCAGAGATTCCGAGTACGTCCCGCTGCTGGACCAGCACGATAGCGTCCTCTTGCGGCACATACCCTGACAGATGGACCCGCTGCAGGACGACCTTTCGCAGCGGATCCATGAACGTCATCGACAACGTTGTGCCATAGATCGGCAGCTTCCAGTCTCGACCCAGAACGGTTGAGACATACCGGAGGGAGACGTTCCTTTCGATCCATACGACAACTCCGGTGTCTGCCACGGAGGTCGCCGCAATGTCCGACGGAAGCTTGCCATGCAGATCGTGCAGCTTCTTCGCATCGCCGTCGAGCAGAACGACCTTCGTCCCGGTGACGAGATCCCAGCCCTGTGGGTCGATCTCGTCATTCCGCGCCACGGTCTCGAGGGCGAGGTAGGGACCAACATCGCCTTGGAACTCAGCGTTCCTGCAGCCAGTGGTACTGAAGGTGGCAAGAATCAGTGCCCACCCGACTCGCATGCCGATGCCCGCCGTACGCGGTGGCCTCTCGCTGGGAAAGATGGCTTGCGATCTGCGAACGCGCTGGTGGTCCAGTCGGTCCATTCGCTTCCCCCTCTACAAGGTTGTGTCGTCGTCCGGTTGCCGCCGCTCTGGATGCGCGCTCAGTCATCCAGCACGAACACCTCGATGCCGTGCATGGCAGGGCCGAAGGCCTGTACGAGGTCCGGTACGGGGTTCACGAAGACCAGCCTTCCAGGGCCGTTCTCGACCGACCACGCGCTGCACGAGAAGCTCTCCCCGCGCGCCGAGGTCTCGAGCGCGGGCACCAGGTCGTTCGTCTTCTCGAAGACTGCTCCGAAACTCACGGTCGTCGTCAGGCGGAGCAGGAATGGAATCTCCGCGCGCTGCTCGTCGCCGCAGGGCAGCGCATCCTCGACCGACCGATACACCGGCAGTCCGGTGGTCGCCCAGGCGTTGTTACAGGGGCTGGGCGCGAGTCTCAGAGCACCCTTCGGCCCGTCGTTGAAAGAGCAGTGCAACCGCAGCGGGCCGTTGCACACCCCCGAATGCTCCGGAGTGCTGTCGAGCGTGCCGTTCGCTGCCGCACAGTCGTCTGCGGTGAAGCCGCCGTTGCCCACGACACCGAGCGTGTGCACCCGTGAGGTGTCGAAGCCGATGTCGCTGCGGCCGAACTCGCTGCAATCGAGCATGCCGGCGCCGATCAGCGGCAGCGAGTCGCGCTCAACCCGCAGGCAGAGCGCCCCGGAGACCGGCGCGATCAAGCCGAAGGAGAGATAGGCGGAAGCGTCGGTGACATCGACGCGGGCGCCGGCGCGGGCATCGAGCGACTGCGCGGTGAGTTCGAGGAAGCCCTCCGCCGAGGAGGAGGTGAAGGTCGCCGGGCCGACGATGGTGTAGGAGCTGCCCGCGCCCAGCGAGAGGATTCGCTTGCCGGGCGCGAAGGTCGCGGTGGCGGTGGCGGTGGCCGTCACGGTCGCCGTCGGCTCCGGCGTCGGCGAGTCCGGGGGAAGCTCGGTCGGCGAAGGCGTGGGCTCCTCCGTCGCCGTTGGCAGCGGCGGACATCCGTTGCGCAAGTTGGCGATCTGGGCCGCAACATCGCTGTCGGAGACAAATCCCGAGCCGTCGAGGTCGCAGGCCGGGCAGGGCATCGAGCCGACTTGGCGCGCCAGCGCGCTGCAGACCTGCACCTCCCAGGGTTCCACCTCCCCGTTCGCGTTGCAGTCTCCAGCGCACGGCCCGGGCATGGCGGCGGGTTGGGGTGTCGCGGGAGGAGGGCCGCCCGGGCAACCTTCCACGAACGCGGCGATGTGGGCCGAGAACTCGTCCAGCGAGACGGTGCCGTCGGAGTCGAGATCGCAGCCGCGGCACACGCTTGCCACTGGCATCCCGAATCCGCCGGTGGCCGCGGCTTCGCAGATGACGAGCTCGGCGAGGTTCACGAAGCGATCGCCGTCGCAGTCGGCGGCGCAGGGTGGCGGCGTTGGCGTACGCGTCCGAGTGGCGGTGCCCGATGCGGTGCGCGTCGCCGTGGGCGAGGCGGTGCGACTCGGTGCGGGCACGGTGAAGGTGGGCGAAGGCGGCGTGTCGGTTGGGGTTTGGGTTGCGCTCGGCGTTCTGGTCACCGTCGCGGTTGGTTGGGTTGCGGTGCGGCTCGCTGTCGGACCGGGCGTCCCCGCGCAGGTGTCCTCGCGCTCCGAGATCTTCTGTCCGAAGGTGTTGTACGAGATGTCGTAGACCGCGCTGCACGCCTCATTGGGACAGGGATACTCGCAGAGGGCTTCGGCGCAGGCGATGGGAGCGCACGATTCCTCCGTGCGAAGGAACTGGCCGAAACTGCTGTAGAGATAGATGCGGCTGCAGCGGGAGCAGTCGCTCGGGACGGGCGTTGGGGTCCGGACCGACAGCGCGCAGTCGAACCGGTTCTCTCCCGCCGCGCACCGGCGACACGCGTAGGGCAGAGGGGGCACGTTGCTCGCGGCGCCCGTGCCTCGCAGCGTGAAGGAGAGCCCGCCGCCGTCGGATCCCCGCACGCCCTCCAGCAGCAACCCGCAGGGGAGCTCCGACGCCAACCGCAGACTACCGCAGGGCGTCTCTTCCCACGTCGTCGCGCGCAGGGCGCGGCAGATCGGAAAGTCACCCGCGAACGTGCCGTCGAGGTGGAAGGTGAAGAACGCCGGCGGGGCCGCCCCGCTCGGGCCGCAGGCCCACCCGCCTGCGGCGAAGAACTCTTCGGGTGTCGTCGGTCCGTTGGCCAGGTGCAGCAGCGAGGGTCCGCCCAGGGCGCGCGACGCGGCGGCGAGGATATCCGCCACCGCGACGGGGCTGCTGTTGTCTACCGCGCAGGCCGTGTCCGGCAGGGCGCCGCGGTGGATTCCGACCAGCGTGACCAACTCATCGACGGTGACGGCAGAGTCCCGATCGCAGTCTCCGGCGCACTGCGCTCGGCTCGGCTGCGCGTCGAGCGCGACGAGCGCGACGACGAGCGTCATGCCCCGCATCAGTCGCGCGATCTGCGCGCGCCCCCCGAGGGCCGGGTGCTGGCCGGGAGCGCGGAGCGAGGCCGGCGGAACCGGGCGGCGCGCAGCGGTCTTCCACGTGCGGGCCGCGGGACTCGAGGGGCGGGGACGATCCGACGCCCGAGGAGCGGATCCTGCATCCATATCCGGAGTGCCTCCTTGCGCCTTCCGCGGCGCGCCGCGATCACCCCCGGGGGGCCGCTTCGCGCTGTCGCGGTCCCCACGCCGATCCCTACCGAAGCGCTCGCGCCGTACAGAAGCAGGAAGCCGAAGTCAATCGCCCGAGCCGGTGCCGTTCCGAGTCACCTGGGTGCGCACTCTCCTCGACTTCGGCACCGGTCGCGGGGAGCGCGCCGCGGCCGCGCGTCTCAGTCGCGCCGCAGCCAGCCGGCCAGCGCCGCCAGCGCCACCGCGCACCACACCCCTTCGAGCACCACGAAGGGCGCGAAGCCGATGCGCCACGAAGCCCAGCACGACAGCCCGGCGCCGGCGGCGTTGAGGACGTGATACGCCCTCGCCTCCCGCCCCAGCCAGCCGACCAGGTTGAGCAGGAACGCCAGCAGCAGCAGCGCCACCCCCACCGCCCCGATCACGTCCGCCATTCCCGCCTCCCTCGCTCAGATCCGTGTCATCCGTCCCATCCGCGTCATCCGTGTCCCCCGTTGCCCTCCGTGCGATCTCAGGGCAGCGCGCAGCTCATCGGCGCCGGCGCCTCGCGCGCCTGGAACACGCCGACCACGCCCATCGTCGCCTGGCTGTCGCGCGACACGATGCCGCCGAAGAGGGTGCAGAGGCGCGGGCCGCTGGCGCCGCTCTCGAAGGTGACGGTGAGGGCGGACTGGGCGGTCTCGTCGAGGCTGAAGTCGATCTGCTCGCCGGTGCAGGCGACGCGCAGCAGGCCGGCGCGCAGGCGGGCGGCCTTGCAGGGGCCGTTCAGGCGGCGCGGGTCGGCGTAGCGCCAGCCGTTGCTGCCGGCGGGGTTGCCGAGGCCGCGCCAGCCGGCGGCGGGCAGCTCGATCGCATCGCTCTCGGCCAGGCCGCGGGCGAGGGTGAGGCGGGCGCCGCCGCTGGTGGGGTCGCCGCTGGAGCCGGCGGCGGGGCTGGCGAGGGCGGGGTCGCGCGAGAGGAAGACGAGTTTGCGGCGGGTCGGGTCGCCGCCGCGGTCGCGCACCAGCAGTCGCTTGCCGCCGAGCAGGGCGTAGGGCGAGCGGGTGCAGTCGTTCTCGCAGCCGTCGGCGGGGGTGGCGTTGCCGTCGTCGCAGTCCTCGCCGCTGGTGGCGATGCCGTTGCCGCAGGCGGTGGTGGTGCAGTTGGAGTCGCAGCCGTCGCCGTCGACCAGGTTGTCGTCGTCGCACTGCTCGCCCGGGTCGAGGTCGCCGTTGGGGCAGAGGGGGCCGCCGAGGGCGGGGGTGTCGGTGGAGTAGAGCGGGCCGGCGGGGGCGGAGCCGCCGTATTCGCACGCGCCGTCGGACGGTCCGCCGGCGGCGCCGGAGGAATCGAGCACGGCGCCGGTGCAGGGTCCGGCCGGTCCCTCGTCGAAGTGGTAGAGCGCGGCCGTGTGCGCGTCGCTGGAGAACACCGCGGCTGGCGGGGAGAAGGGGGCGGTGTAGCGGAGGTTGGTGGAGACGCGCAGCTCGTCGAGGAAGCCGGAGTAGGAGGGGTAGGAGGGTCCGGCGTCGTGTTTCTCGGCGCCGAGGACGAGGAAGGGATCGTTGGCGGCGGCGCCGCCGCGGCCGTCGCGGTAGGAGAGGTCGCCGCTCGGGCCGGAGCTGGCGCCGTCGAGGTTGCCGTCGACGAAGAGGCGCAGCTCGCCGGTGGTGGCGTTGCGGGTGGCGGCGACGTGGTGCCAGTTGCCGTCGGCGACGTCGGTCGCGCCGCAGAGGCCGCCGCCGGAGGAGGAGTCGCTGGCGCCGAAGCCCAGGCCATCGTCGAACAGAGCGATGCCGAAGTCGCCGAAGTCGCCGGCGCCGTAGACATCGCGGTCGACCACGACGTTGCCGTTGATCCAGCCGTCGTTGCCGGGGACGCAGTTGCCGGCGCCGTTCTCGGCATCGGCCGCCTTCATCCAGAACTCGACGGTGAAGTCGCCCGCGCCGACGTCCACCGGCCGCGCCGGCGCATCGAGCGGGATCTCCACGCGATCGATCTGCCCCGTGCCGTGGCCGTAGAAGCGCAGCGAGAACGCGCTGCCCTGGGCGAGCGCAGCGGCGGGGCAGAGAAGGGCGGCGAATGCGAGCAGGGCAGTGGCGCGACGCATGGAGATCATGGCTAGCACCGGCCGGAGGGGTCGGCAACGAAGGATTTGCGCCGCCCCGCGCGGACTGGGAGCGGAGAATGGCTGCAATGCAGCCATTAGAGAAACTTGTTGACGGCCTTCCCTTGCCTTGGTACGGCCGCCGTAGGCGCACAAGGGAGGGGATAAGGATGTTTCGCTACCTGGTCCTGGGGCTACTGCGAGATGGGCAGGCTTATCACGGCTATGCCCTGATGAAGGCGTACCGCGAGCGCTCGGGGGTCTCGATCAGCACGGGCAACTTCTATCGCGAGTTGCAGAGGCTGGTGGGCGAGGGCTGGGTGCAGACCGCGGCGATTGCTCCGGGTGAGGACGCGCGCCGCGCACCCTACCAGATCACCGAGGACGGGCTGAGCGCCTTCGAGGCCTGGTTCGTCAGCCCTCCGACGCACGTGGGCAGCTACGATGACGAGCTCTCCTCGCGCGCTGTCTTCATCGGCAACGCCGATCCGGGCGTGGCCATCAGGCTGCTCGACCAGTGGCGCGAGTTCATCTGGATCCAGGGAAAGACTCTCGAGCGCGACCGCGAAGCCGCGCTGCTGAAGGCCGCAGCCATCGCTGGCAATCGCTACGACCCGCGCTCGCTGCTGCTGGCGCGTCGCCTCAAGCACGTGGCCGCCGATCTGGAGTTCATCGACGAGATGCGAGCGGCCTGCGCTCTGCCGCCACCTCACCTCCAGCAGGAGGAGATCTCGGAGGCGCCCCCCGTCGCGGTCGAGGGAAGCCCCAAGCGAAAAGTCGCCGGAGCCCGAATCTCGGAGCGACGCAGCAAGACGACGAAGGCCGGCAAGAGCAAGTCGGTCGCGTCGGCAGCGAAGGTGGCGAAGGCAACGAAGTCGAAGGCCGTCAAGAACTCTGGCGCGAGAGGCGGCAAGAGAAAGGCTCGAAGGCGAGGGTAGGCCGCGTATGCCGTTCGCACTGCCGCTCGTTTGACAGCAAACCGACTGATTCACTCCTCCTAGGGAGTTTCGCGAGTGACGATCTGGAGGTTGCTATCATTCCGCCAGGCCATCCACAGGGTAAGGGCAGTCCTTGCGCGGTTGGTTCTCACGGTAGTCTGCGTCGCACTGGGCGTAGCGCTCGTCGTTGCCTTTCAGTTGATGAACTCGTCCGTGCTTGCCTCCTTCTTGGACACAGCCGAGGCTATGGCAGGCCGAGCCTCCTTGACCGTTACGGCGGTCGACGATCTTGCGTTCCATGAGGACATCGTCGAGCAGCTTAAACGAGTAGATGGGGTGCGTCTTGCCGTGCCGTTGGTCCGGAGCAGTACATTCGTCGACGGCAGCGATGGCGATGTTCTCACGGTCCAGGGCATCGATCTTACCGACGACGACGTGGTGTCGACCTATCATCGAGGGCGAGACAAGCAGGCGATCGCTGACATTCTGGAGTTTCTGAACCAAGCCGACTCTGTACTCCTCGCGAGACAATATGCGGAGGAGCGCGGTCTGGACGTCGGTTCCGCCGTCTCGCTGGTTACCCCGCGTGGAGTGCAGAAGTTCGTCGTGCGCGGTCTTCTCGAGCCCGAAGGGATCTCCCGCACGCTCAACGGCAGACTGGTGGTCATGGACCTATTCGCGGCAGAGAGGGCCTTCGCCAGCGACCGTCACATCAACCAAGTCGATCTGCTTGTCGCGGAGGGAAGCGCGGTTCGGGAGGTGCAGGAGCGGGTCGCTTCGCTGCTTCCAGACGGACTTCGCGTCGACGAGCCGATCGTGCGGAGGACGCTCGTACGGCAGACCATCGCCGGCTTCCAAGCCATGGTGACGGGTTTCAGCATTCTCGCAGTGATCGCCGGGCTCGTGGTGTCTTACGGACGGCTGGCGGCGGTGTTCGAGGCCAGAACCTGGGAGATCGGAATCCTGCGGGCGGTCGGCTTGAAGCAGAGCGCCATCATGATCGAACTCCTCAAGGAGGCGCTCATCCTGGGGTCGGTGGGCACGATCGTTGGGATCGTCGTCGGAATCTGGATCGGCCATCAGGCCCTACCGCTCCTCGCTGCCACTACGGCAATCGCGTTTCGGCAAGCCGTTCCTGCGACAGAGGCCCAGCTTCCAGTGCCTGCTCTGGTGCTAGGGGTGATCGTCGGCTTGGGATCGGCGCTCGTAGCGGCGGTGATCCCCGCGCTGAGGTTGTCCCACACTCCGCCGGTGTTCGCGCTCTCGATGCGTGGCCGCGAGGTGCCGGTAGAAGCGACTCTCGCCAGAAGCGGGCTTAGGGCAGGACTCGCTGTGGTGCTCGTCGGCGCCCTCGCGTACCAATGGACGACCAAGGACGCTGCGGGGGGCCTTGTGGTGACGGCTGCGATTGCGGTGTTCGCGTTCAGTCTTGCCACGGCACTCGTCCAGCGCGGCGAGCGGTTTTTTGCTGCGCCTTGGCACCGGCTCTTCGGCGCGATCGGTAGGCACGCAGCGGGGCAACTCGGACGACACACCCGCCGGGCATCCCTCGTCGTCGCCACGCTCGGCATTGGATTAGGTGTAGTGCTCCTGTTCGGCATGCTGGGGTGGAGCTTCGAACTCACGCTCGAGAGCATTCTCCGCAGGAGCCTACGCGCGGACTACGTCGTAACCTCTGCCTTCGTGAGCGGCGGGTACTGGAGCGCACCCATCGACGAGGAGCTCGTGAGGAAGGTTGGCGCTATCGAAGGTGTTGCGCTGGCGGCGGGGGAGCACAGTCGCGAGGTCGAGTACGCAGGAGGTTCGGTGTTCGTGAAGAGCTTCGACGCAGACGCGTTCCGGGATCGGCGACTATACGACTGGCCCATCTCCGATGGCGGTCACGCTGCGCTGGAGCGCGTTGCTCGAGGCGAGGCGGTGATGGTCACTCGTGCCTTCGCCTACGCGCACGGCACCGAGGCAACCGACCGAATCCAAATGGCAACCCCCACGGGTGTGGTTGACCTCGACGTGGCGGCGGTCACCGATGCCCCCGTCGAGAACGCTGTCATCATGACCCGAGAGCTGTACCGTGAACGTTGGAACGACCCGATGATCTCGCTGATCCACGTGGTCTCGGATCGGGAGATCGACGACGAAGTTCCTTCGGCGATCCGAAGCTACTTCGGCGAAAGTCACAGATTGATCGTCCGTTCACGCGACCAGATCATCGACTACTTCGTGGGTCAGGTGCGTCAGGCCTTCGGTGTGCTGTACCTCATGGAGGGAGTGACCCTGGTCCTGGTTCTCTTGGGTATCGGCGACGCCCTAGCGTCCAGTGTTCTCGAGCGAACGCGAGAGATCGGGATGATGAGAGCCGTTGGCCTCACGCGGAAGAACCTCTTCGGAATGGTGGTCCTAGAGGGGCTGACGATCGGCCTTCTCGGCCTGACTTTGGCTGTAGGAACCGGCCTCGCGCTTGGGAGCTTCTGGGTGGAGATGCAGTTCCCAGCGATCCTCGGGTGGCGCATAGACCTTCACTTCCCCACGGCCTTCGCATTCGGCGCGGGCATCCTGACTCTGGCGCTGTGTCTCGTCGGTTCACTGTTGCCTTCTCTCCGCGCGTCTCGGATGTCGATCGCGGACGCGCTGCGGGAGGAGTAGCGATCTGTTCCCGCGCCATCTGAAGGTGTATGCTCGCATGTTCGCCGCAGTTGGGTGCCTGGCGCCATGACACACCTGAAGTTAGAGCGTATCGCGACGGCACTACCTGGTCATACGATCTCCGCTGACCAGACACGCGAGTACCTCCGCACAGTCTATCCGACCGCGACGGACCGCTTCCTCCGAGTCGTCGAATCAACCCGGATTCGAAGTCGCAGTTTGGTACTGCCGGTGGAGGAGTTGATTGCTCATGGCGCCCGCGGCGAGCGGAACCAGACGTACTCCGTCGAGGCGACAGACCTTGCGGAGAGCGCTCTACGCGCGGTGTTGCGCGCACGCGGTCAGACCTCAGTGGATCTAGCGGCTATCGTTCCGGTGTCATGCACCGGCTACATGATGCCCTCGGTCGACGCACACCTCATCAACAGGGTGGGCCTGGATCCGATGATGAGGCGTGTGCCGATCACCGAGCTGGGGTGCTCGGCGGGAGTTGCTGGCCTTGGCCTCAGTGCAGAGCTTGCACGGGCGCGGCCGTCCTCCTCGGTGGTCGTCCTTAGTGTGGAACTGTGCTCGCTGTGCCTCCAAGTGGGAGAGCCCTCGCCGAGTGACGTGCTTGGGAGCTTGATGTTTGCCGACGGTGCGGCGGCGGCCCTCGTCTCATCGCGGCCGGATGCAGTCGGTCCGGAGATCATTGCGGGCGCAAGCTGTCTGGTACCAGACACGCTCGGTCACCTTGCTACGCTTTTGGCTCCGACGGGGTTGAAGCTCAACCTGTCGCCTGCACTGCCTCGCCTGTTGCGGCGATCGCTCAGATCGGTCGTCAGCCGCTTTCTGTCGACTGTGAACGTTGGGCTGGACGACATATCCTTCTTCGCTGTTCATCCTGGGGGGCCCAAGATTCTCGAGGCGGTTGCCTGCAGCCTGGGAACCGGGGACGAGGCGCTCCGGCCCTCGTGGGATGTGCTGGAGGCACACGGAAACATGTCCTCCGCGAGCATCTTCTTCGTGCTCCAGAGGCTAGCGACGCGCTACACTCCCGCGGACCGAGAACTTGGAGTCGTGTTGGCGTTCGGCCCGGGCGTGTCGTGCGAGATGCTGCTCATGCGATGGGGCAGCGGACTCGAATGCGGCGAGGGAATCTGGACAGTGGACTAGCCAGTCCACGTACAAGTGCTGGGCAGAGGCGCCGTCGAGCGGGTTGCTGCCGCCGCGTTCGCTCCATCTCACGCCCGCTCGACCCACTGCGTATGGCCTGGCGGTTCCAGCGCGGGGGCCGTGGGCGGTTGGCGCTCACGGTGGTTGCCTTGGCGACCGGCGTGGCGCTGGTGTGCGCCATCGACTTGGTGAATCGCGCCGTTCTGCGCGCCTTCTGTGAGGTGGTCGACACCGCTGCTGGGCGGGCATCCCTGCAGGTCACGGCAGCTGGCGAGGGCTTGCTACGCGAGGACCTGGCTCAGGTCCTGCGCGAGATTCCAGGAGTCGAGCTGGCCGTCCCGGTGGTCTCGGCCGTGGCCTTTCCGAGCGATGGCACCGGAGAGACGCTGACGGTACACGGGTTCGATCTCACCGACGAGCGTGCGGTCGGCGTGTACGACGTCCGCGGAGGCGCGCTCTCGATCGACGACGTCCTCGAGTTTCTCAATCAGAGCGATTCACTCCTCCTCGCCCGCTCCTTCGCCGAGCGCCGTGGACTCACGGTCGGCAGCCGTCTTGCGCTCGACACTCCCATGGGTCGCCGTTTTGACTTCGTCATCCGCGGGCTGCTCGAACCCGATGGGGTGGCGCGCGTCTACGGCGGCAACGTCGCCGTACTGGATCTCTTCGCGGCCGAAGCCAACTTCACACGCCCGGGACTGGTCCATCGGATCGACCTCGTTCTGCGCAGCGATGCCGAGCTGGACGCCCTGCAGGATGCGCTTCGCACCTCACTACCTGCCGGTCTCCGCGTCGATCGCCCCGAGCAGCGTCGCGCCGACCTGCAGCGCGCGATGTTGTCGATGCACGTTCTCCTCGACGGTGTCGGGGTGGTTGCGCTGGCCACGGCCTTCCTGATCGCCTTCGGTCGGATCAGTTGCGTCTTCGAGGCGCGGACCTGGCAAATGGGCGTCCTCCGCGCCGTGGGCCTTCAGTCGCATCAGATCCGGCGCGAGCTGCTCAAGGAGAGCCTCTTGCTCGGATGCGCCGGTGTCGCCATCGGCTTGCCAGCCGGCGTTCTGCTCGCTCGCCCGCTGCTGCCAGCGATCGCAACCACCACGGCCCTCAATCTGAAGCTCGTTGCACCCGAAGCAGAACTCGACCTCGATCCACTTTCGCTGGGTCTGGCGGTCGCGCTCGGCCTCGCCGCCGCACTTCTCGCGGCTGTTCTGCCGGCTTCCCGCACCGCCCGCGTCAGTGCCCTGGAGGCGATGCTCGGCCGCGGCACGGAAGTGGCAGACGTCCGGCCGCATCGCATTACTCTGCTCCGCCTCGCGGTGCTGGTCGGAGTCGTCGCGGCATTGGGCGGGCAGCTCGTGACGAGGGATTCGCGTTGGGGGATGGCGACCACGGCACTGCTGATCGCTCTCACCGCGCTCGCCGCGCGCCCGCTGCTCGAGCGCTTCTCGGCGTCGCGGGCCGCCGGTCTGCTGCTCGCCCTCGGGCCCACCGGCCGCTTCGCTGCCGGCTTCGCGCGACTCAATCCCCGCCGCACGGCCCGTGGCGCGGCGACGCTCGCGGTCGGCGCTGGTGCCGTCGTCTGGCTCACTGTCGTCGCGCAGAGCTTCGAGCTCTCGGTCTTCGATGCGATGGCGCGCGGGATGCGCCCCGACCTGGTCGTCAGCTCGGTTCACCTCGCGGCGGGATACCTCGAGGCGCCGCTGGACGACTCGTTGCTGGCTGAGTTGCGCGGCGTTCCCGGTGTGGCGTGCGCCCTGGGTGTGCGCGTGCGCGACTGGCCGCTCGGCGGCGGCGATGTCGCTCTCGACGCCGCGGACGGCGAGTACTTCAGCGAGCGTTCGTGGGGCGCATGGCCCCTGCTCGAGGCCCGCGACGAGCGCGTGTGGGAAGACGTTGCCCGCGGAGCGGCCGTCGTCGTGTCCAGCAACTTCACCCGCAACCTCGGCCTCGGCGCCGGCGACACGCTCGCCCTCGACACGCCGACCGGCCCCCTCTCCCTGCCGATCGCGGGCGTGACCAACGACTTCGCCTCGCCGCGCGGCACGATCAAGATGAGCCGGGCGCTGTATCGCGAGCGCTGGAACGATTCGCAGGTGACGCGCTTCTTCGTGCGCGCGGCGAGCGATGCCGATCCCGCGGCGCTGCGGACAGCCATCGCCGCCGCGCTCGGCGCGCGCCACTCGCTGCGCATCCTTTCGGCCGCCGAGCTGCACGAGTACTTCCGCGCCCAGGTGCGGCGTGCGTTCGCGCCGCTCGATGTCCTGAGCGCGCTCATCCTCTTCGTCGTCCTCGTCGGGATGGGCGATGCCCTGGCGGCCGGCGTCCTCGAGCGCCGGCGCGACATCGGCGTCATGCGCGCCCTCGGCGCCCAGCGCCGCCACCTGCGCCGCCTCGAGGTCGCGGAGGCGCTCCTCCCCGGCCTGCTCGGACTCGGACTCGCGCTGGCCTGCGGCCTCGCCCTCGGCCAGATCTGGGTGCGCGCGACCTTCCCCGACCTCCTCGGCTGGACGATCGAGCCGCATGTCCCCTGGGCCCGCCTGCTCGCGCTCGCCGCCCTCTCGCTCGCGATCTGCCTCCTCGCCGCCATCCTCCCCGGCCTCCAGGCTTCTCGCCTCGACCCCGGCGAGCTGATCCGCTCCGAGTGAGGCAGCCGAGACCGCCCGCCACCCGGCCCGCCGAAGGCGAACCCCATCCCCGCCCCATCCTCCGCCCATCCGCGTTCATCTCCGTTTCAACCGCCTCACGCTCTCCGCTACAACCAGGCCCATGAACCCCGCCCTCACCGACCGCGTCCTCGCCAAGCTCGACTGCGGCGAGGTCGCCGCCGACCGCGACGGACTCGGCCGCCTCTATGCCGCCTGGTGCCGCAAGGTGCCGTTCGACAACGTCCGCAAGCTGATCCACGTCCGCGGTGGCGATCCCGCGCCGCTGCCGGGCGACACCCCCGAGGACTTCTTCGAGGGCTGGCTGGCGCACGGCGCCGGCGGCACCTGCTGGGCCGGCAACGGTGCCCTCCACGCCCTCCTCACCGCCCTCGGCTTCCAGGCCGAGCGCGCCGTGGCGACGATGATGGTCGCGCCCGACCTGCCCCCCAACCACGGCTCCGTCGTCGTCACCGCCGACGGCGAGCGCTGGGTGGTCGATGCCTCCATCCTCCACGGCGAGCCGCTGCCGATGCGCCCGGGCGAGGAGGCCGCCATCGACCATCCCGCCTGGGGCGTGCGCGGCTACTGGGCCGACGGCCAGTTCCGCATCCGCTGGCGCAACCTGCTCACCGGCGGCGCGCCGCTCGACTGCGGCTTCAACGCCGTCGGCGCCGATGCCGACGAGTTCCGCCGGCGCCACGAGGCGACGCGCGCCTGGAGCCCGTTCAACTTCGGCGTCTGCCTCAACCTCCTGCGCGGCGACCGCCGCGTCGGCGCCGCCAACGGCCAGGTCGCCCGCTTCGGCGACGACGGCACGGTGCACGCCCGCGCCGTCGACCTCGACCAGCGCCGCCGCTTCCTGGTCGAGGAGGCGGGCATGAGCGAGGAACTGGTCGCGCGCCTGCCCGACGACCTCCCCTTCGCCCCGCCGCCGCGCCCCTAGGCGGACGCGCCACGGCCGTCGCTCTTCTCCTGCGGCGCCGGCGCGGGCGTGACGGAGAAGACCACGCCGCCTTCGAAGCGCACGACCTCGATCTTGGCTCGGCGTCATCGTACTCACCGCGCCAGCCAGCGTCGGTTCTGATGTCGTGGCACTACTGGCACGGTTGCCGGGCCGCAACTAGAGTCGCGCGGTGACAAAGCGGGTCATCGAGGACGGCTGCACGACACCGCCGGAGCGCGATCCGAAGCGGGAACGCGGCACCCTGGTTGGGTGGGTGATCCTGGCCGGAGCGTTCTTGGCTGTAGTCGCGGGCATCGTCCATGGATGCAACCCCCTCTAGGCCGGGGGCGGCAGGCGAGATGCTGCGCGGTGGAAGCCGGGCGTGGATCACGCGTCGTCGGTCGAGGAGATCGTCGATCGGGAGCAGGAGAAAGACGTGGTGATTCTCACGTAGGCTCCTCGCCAGAAGGGGAAACTCCGCAGTGGAGGCAGCGGCGGGCGAAGCCATTGCTGTCGTACCACTTGACGAAGAAGAACCGCCCGCAGCGACCCTTGACGAAAACCCCGTTGGGAATCGGAGCCTCCACCACCTGCGTTGGGCACGCTATGCGGCGACTCGACCCGCCACTGAATCATTCGTGGACGGCGATCCATCCCTCTCCATCATCTTGAGACGGCACCGATACCGCGAGCCGGTTCTCGGTGACGGCAATAGCGGCGAACGCACACAATACGGCGTCCACCGCATCCGCGCTCGCCAGGAGATCGTCTCGCCATTGCCCAACGCCGATCGAGGACGACAGGACCTCGACAATCTTCCGCCTAGTTTCGACTGCCCGCCGATCGTCGCCGTTGTACCCTGCGAAGGGAAGTTGCCAGGTGCGCAATTGTGCCGCGGGGAATGCCTCGGCTATCCGCCCCGTACCGGAGAGCGACCATGGCCACACGGGCCGACCCGCTCGATGGAGGAGGGTTAGACACGCGGCCGTCATCGGTGCGCCTCCTCTTGGAGCGACCCACATCGTTGATCGGACGTTGACGCCTCGATCAGCCCAGTACCGCTCCGTACGGCGAAGTGGTTTCGGGGGAACAAACGGCGGCGGTCTATGAG
>Ga0268299_1001976_pt1 | contig 28394 bp, 28 predicted proteins | sample NOBtaG_FD_193484 | JGI IMG/M metagenome (GOLD analysis project Ga0268299, IMG submission 193484) | Activated sludge microbial communities from bioreactor in Nijmegen, Gelderland, Netherland - NOB reactor | ecosystem: Engineered > Bioreactor > Aerobic > Activated sludge | place: Netherlands...
CGTCTCCCCCGCTGCGTCAGACCAAACGCTCAGGAGACCATCGATGACTTCCATCCGGAAAACCACTGGCGCCACCCTCGCCGCCGCGGCCGCAGCCCTGCTCATGGGCGGCGCGATCAGCCTGACCACCGCCCCGGCCAGCGCCGACAGCGTGCATTGCGGCGGCATCAACGCCTGCAAGGGCCAGAGCGCGTGCAAGAGCGCCAGCAATTCCTGCAAGGGCCAGAACGCCTGCAAGGGCCAGGGCTGGGTCGAGCAGTCCAGCGCCGAGGCCTGCACGGCCGCCGGCGGCACCGTGATCGAAGGCTGATCCGGGTCGGCTGGAATCGAGGCGCCGGCCGGTCCAGGCCGGCGCCTTTTTCATTCCGGCGCGATCCCGGATGATGAGCATGCGCGACGTCACCCAACTGGGCTTCGGCCTCGGCCTGCGGCCGCAGCACTATCCGGCCATCCTCGATGGCGACCGGACGACGGCCGCGCGCGTCGACTGGTTCGAGATCATTTCCGAGAACTACATGGTGGCGGGCGGGCGGCCGCTCGCCAATCTGATGGCGGTCCGCGCGCGCTACCCGATGGTGATGCACGGCGTGTCGCTGTCGATCGGCTCGACCGATCCGCTCGACCGCGCCTACCTGGACGATCTGAAGGCGCTCGCCGCCCGTGTCGAGCCGGCGATCGTTTCCGATCATCTGTGCTGGACCGGCGTCGCCGGCCTCAACATGCACGATCTGCTACCCTTGCCCTTGACCGAGGAGGCGCTCGGCCATGTCTGCGGCCGCATCGGTCAGGTGCAGGATCATCTCGGCCGCGAGATCGCCATCGAGAATGCCTCGACCTACGTGACCTTCGCGGAATCGACGATCCCCGAATGGGAGTTCATGGCGGAGATGGCGCGGCGGTCCGGCTGCCGCCTGCTGCTCGACGTCAACAACGTCTATGTCAGCGCCTTCAATCACGGCTTTGCCGCCGAGACCTATATCGAGTCCATCCCGCCGGAGTTGGTCGCCTATGTCCACCTGGCTGGGCACGAGGACAACCGCACATACATCATCGACACCCACGACCATCCCGTGGTCGACGGCGTCTGGGATCTCTATGCCCACGCAGTGCGGCGCTTCGGTCCGGTCGCCACCATGATCGAGCGCGACGACAAGATTCCGCTCTTCGCCGAGCTGGCGGAGGAACTGGCGCGGGCGCGGCGCATCGCCGAGGCGGCCGCCGGCCCGGACCAGGAGGTGGCGTGATGCCCCTTGCCGAGATGGAGCGCCTGTTCCAGGACGGCCTGCTCGGGAGCTCGCGCGAGATTCTGTCGCACGTGAATGGCAATGCGCGCGAAGATGCCGGCGCGATGTTCGGGGTCTACCGGAACGCCTATTGGGCGCGGCTGGTGGAATCCCTGGCCGTCGACCTCCCGGGCCTTAAGGCGCTGGCCGGCGACGCCGCGTTCGACCACTTGGCCCGCGCCTATGTCGCGCGCCACCCCTCCACCACCCGTTCGATCCGCTGGGCCGGCCGCCTGCTGCCGCAATTCCTCGCGCGCGAAGCGCCCTACCGCGACGATCCATGGCTCAACGACATGGCGCACTTCGACTGGGCCCTGGCGCATGCCTTCGATGCCGCCGACGCGCCGGTCATCGGCGTCGCCCAGCTGGCCGCGATCCCGCCGGAGCTCTGGGGCGGCGTGACGCTGGTCCTGCACCCGACGCTCGATTGCTTCGCCGTGTCGACGCCGGTGGATGTCGTCCGGCCGCTACTGCTCGCCAATCCGCGGGCCGCCTTCGACCGGGACCGGCGCCGCGACGGCGGGCTGATGGTCTGGCGCATCGGCGACGACCTCAAGTTCCGCGCCATCGATCCGCTCGAGCAGGATGCGCTTGCCGCCGCCCGAGCGGGCGCCAGCTTCGGCGAGATCTGCGAGACCATCGCGGCGCGGGTGGAGGCCGAGGCGGCGGCGATGCGCGCCGCGGGGTTCCTTCGCGGCTGGCTCGAATGGGGCATCGTCCAGGATATCGGCCATGACGCGCCGGGTTCGGCCTGAACGCCTGATTCTCGGCGCGCTGGCCGCGCTCCTGTGCGGCGCCTTCGCGGCGGCGCCGGCCGCGATCGCCGACGATCGGGTCTGCGACTACCGGATCACGCTCCTCGACAACGCCGCCACCAAGCTCGACATCACCGCGGTCTGTGATCCGGCCCTGAAGGTCGAGCGCTTCACGGCGCTCAGCGATCGCCGCCATTGGACGACCGATTCCGCGCAGCACGGTACGGGGAACGGCCATTTCGGCTTCGATCTCGGCGCCTTCGCGGCGGAAGCGAACGACATGGGCGCGGCTATGCCCTATGACGGCGGCGTCCTGGTCTCGCCCGGCTTCCTGCTGCCCTTGCCCGAAACCGAGGCCGCGGCGACGCTCCGCTTCCGCGTCGAATTTCCCCAGGGCGGCGAGATCCAGACCGCCTTGAAGCCTGATGCGGAGGGACGCTACGTCGTCCCGCTGCTGCGCATCGACGAGGTCGGGCCGATTCTGCTGGGATCGGTCGGCGTCGCCGCCGTTCCGGGTGATCCGCAGCTGAGGCTGGCGATGCCGGCGGACAGTCTGCAGCTGGCGCCCGCAACGCTCGCCGCCTGGGTGTCCGCGGCGGCGGAGAGCAACCGGCGCTTCTGGGCGCGCTCCCCGGCACAAGGCGGCCTGGTCGTCCTGGTGCCGAGCGAGCGCGGCGGCATTCCCTTCGGCCGGGTGATGTCGCTCGGCGGCTCGGTCGTCACCGTTCTGGTGGGCAGGCAGGCGAGCGCCGCCGATCTCTACGACGACTGGGTCCTGGTCCATGAGCTCCTGCATCTCGGATCGCCGCTGATGCGTGACACCGGGGCCTGGCTCAACGAGGGCATCGCCACGTTCTACGAGCCGATCCTGCGCGCCCGCGCGGGGTGGAAATCCGAGGACGACATCTGGCGCGAATGGATCGGACAGATGCCCCGCGGCATGCCGGCGATGACCGAGATCGGTCTGGAGAATGCCGGGCGCGCCGGTATCTATTGGGGCGGCGCGCTGTTCGTTTTGCTGGCCGAGATCGAAGCGCTGAAGGCCAGCGGCGGCAGAATCGGTTTCAGCGATTGCCTGCGCGCGGTCCTGGCGGAAGGCGCCGACGCCACGGTGAAATGGCCGACGGCGAGGCTGTTGCAGCGTTGCGACGACTTGCTCGGCGCGCCCGTGCTGGCGCCCTTGGCGGAGCGGCACATCGCGCAAGGGTCGAATCTTGGGGGATCGGCGACGGCGTTGAGTCAAATCTGGGACATGCTCGGCGTCGCGCTGACAGCCGACGGCCGGGTCCGTTATGATGACCGCGCCGAGTTGGCCTGGCTGCGCCCGCTCATCATCTGGGGCGGCGCGGAGCGGCCGGCACCGATTCCGGCTACGGGATTCCACCAGGGCGGTTGAGATGCTGGAGGATTCGCGGCTTCCATCCTGTTCCCATCTGCCGATCGCGGCCGGCATCGGCCTGCGCGCGCCGCACCATGCGCAATTCGCCGCCGAGCGGCCGCATGTCGCCTGGATCGAGGTGCATACCGAGAACTTCCTCGGTGGCGGCGCCGCGCTGGACCTGCTGGAAAGCCTGCGCGGCGACTATGCCATCAGCCTGCACGGCGTCGGTCTGTCGCTTGGCTCGGCCGATGGGCTCGATTCCGCGCATCTCGACCGAATCGCCGCGCTGGTGCGGCGGATCGCGCCGGCGGCGGTCTCCGATCACGTCTCCTGGAGCGTCACCAGCGGCGCCTATTTCAACGATCTGCTGCCGATCCCCTATGACGAGGAAGCGCTCTCGGTGATGGCGGCCAATGTGCAGCAATTCCAGGAAGCGCTCGGCCGCGCGGTGATGGTGGAAAACCCGTCGACCTATCTGCGCTATCGCCACTCCGACCGCGCCGAGCCGCAATTCCTGGCCGAGCTTTGCGCCCGCACCGGCTGCGGGCTGCTGCTCGACGTCAACAACGTCTTCGTCTCCGCCATGAACCACGAGTTCGACGCCATCGGATATCTGGAAGCTGTGGCGGAGCTGCCGGTCGGCGAATTGCACCTCTCCGGCCATCACCTGCGCAGCATCGGCAACCGCTCGATCCGCATCGACGATCACGGCTCGCCGGTCTCGGAGGACGTCTGGTCGCTCTACGACCGGGCTCTCGGTCTGCTCGGGCCGCTGCCGACGCTGATCGAATGGGACAGCCGGATTCCCGATCTCGACATCCTGCTGGCGGAATCGGCCAAGGCGGGGGCCAAGCTGGCCCTGGCGCCGCCGCGCCGCGCCACGGCCAAGGCCTTCGCATGAGCGCCGGCATGGGCCTCGCCGCCCTGCAGCAGGCGTATCGCGACTATCTGCTGGAAGGACGCAGCGACAGCCTAGCCGAGGTGATCGTCGCCGATGCCTTCGACGCCGAGGAACGGCTGCGCATCTACCGCAACAATTTTCTGATCGGCCTCGGCGAGGCGCTGAAGGCGAATTTTCCCGTGACGATGCGGCTGCTGGGCGAGGACTTCTTCGCCCAGGCGGCGCGGGCCTTCGTGCTGCAGGCGCCGCCGGCCAGGCCCTGCCTGTTCGAATACGGCGAGGGCTTCGCCGAATTCCTGGAGACCCTGTCGGATCTGGCCGCCCTGCCCTATGTCGCCGAGATGGCGCGCTTCGAATTCGCCCGCATCGGCGCCTTTCACGCACCGGTCGAGACGCTGCTTGGTGAAGCCGAGATCGCGCGCGTGCCGCCCGAGGCCCTGGCCGATCTGCCGATGCGCTTGGCGGCGCATGTCCATCTGCTCGAGCTGCGCTACCCGGTCGAAGTGCTGTGGCAGGCGCACCAGGCCGCCGAGCCCGACCTCGCCGCACTCGACATGGCGCCGCGGCCGCATGCGCTGCTCGTCTGCCGGCCGCAGCGCGCGCTGGTCGCGCAGGAGATCGGGCCGGACTCGCTGGCGTTCCTCGCGGCGGCCCGGCAGCCGACGACGCTCGCCCAGGCAGCGGAAGCCTGTGGGTCCGAGATGGACCCAGAGCGCCTCGGCCGGGTGATTGGCCTGGCCTTGCAGCACGGACTGCTGGTTTCGGGTTAGAAGCCGAGCGTCAGGTTGATGCCGGCATAATCCCAGGCCTTGTCCTGGCCGTCGAATTCCCTGGTGCGATGGATGGCCATAACGTCGAGCTTCACCGCGTCGGTCCAGAACAGCGACACACCGCCGGTCAGATCGGCGACAAGCGGCTTGCTGTCGACGTCGCGGCTGTCGCGGAAGGTGTTGCCGTCGAGGAAGATGTTGCGTGCCACCGCGCGGCCTTGCGCGCCGACGAAAAAGTAGAAGCCGAAATCCCCGACCAGATCGTCGCCGTTGAAATAAGTGGTGCCGGAGAGGCTCGGCCGCATCCGCGCCGGCCCGTAATCCGCCTCCAGGTTGCGGCCGATGCGCAGCATGCCGCCGACCTGGCCATAGGTCATCACGTTGCCGACCGTGACACCCGCCTCGGGGATGACATCGGCGCCGAAGCCCTCGCCCAGCGGCGCCAGGAAGCGGTATTTGCGCTCGTAGGTCAGCATCACGCCGGGCTCGTCATGGATCTGATGATCCCAGCCCTCGGCTTCGGCGACGCCGATAAATTGGTGCCAGTCGTTCTGCACCGTCTCGCCGAAGGCCGTCGGCCCGACCACGCCCGCCAGCAATTCGAAGTGATCCATCCGTCGCCGGTCGGTGTCCTGGATCAGGCCGATTCCGGCGAAGGCCCAGCCGGCATAGGGCCGGTCATGCGGATCGGGATTGTCGGCGAGGGTGTCTTCCGGGGTGTAGATCTGCTGGCCCAGCAAAATCTCGTACCGCCGCGAGCGCGCGCCGGTATCGGCGAACACGCCCCAATCCGCCAGCAGATCGAAGGGCGCGTTGGTGCCGCTCTCCGGAGCGAGATCGCCGGTCAGCAGCGCGAAGCCGAGGCCCTGCGAATAGTACTTGTCGGTGCCGGACCAGATCGAATCGTTCTCCTCCAGCACGGTGAAGCGGATCGTGTCGTCGGCGACGGCCGCCGGCAGCGCCAGCGCGCCGAACAGCGCCGCCACAAGCCCGCGCCCAAGTCTGCGGGCGACCGCTCGCATCGCAGAAGCCATAGATTCCCTTTGCTCGTGACCGATGGCGGGAGGCGCCGCCTCAGGCCTGCTTGCCCTCGTAGCGGAAGCCGAGCTTGACGGCGACCTGGAAATGGGCGACGCGCCCGTCCTTGATATGGCCGCGCAGATCGGTGACCTCGAACCAGTCGAGATGGCGGATCGACTGGCCGGCCACGTTGACGGCCTGCTGGATGGCATCCTCGATGCTGGTTTCGGACGTGCCGACGATTTCGCTGATCGCATAGACGTTGCTCATGGCATCGCTCCCCGCATGATGAGCCGGACAGGCTGCGCTGACGTTAACGCCGGCCGGGTCCGCCGGTTCCGTTGCTGGCTCCTGTCTGACCGCAGAAGGTGGCGGGATTGCGGCGAAGCCGCGGTGGCACAGGCGGGGTTGCGCCGGCCAGACCAATAACGTAAACTGCGTTACGGTCTTTGCGGTTTACGGGATGGGACGGCGGCTGATGTCGGAGGTTTCGGAGGTTGCCCGGCGGTTGAAGGAACTGCGCGAACAAGCGGGTTTGACCATGCGCGCCGTATCGGATTCGCTGGGCTGGAGCCTGACCCGCTACCAGCATTACGAAGATCGCTATAAGCGTAAATACCTGCCCTTCGAATTGGCCCGGGCGCTCGAGGAAATGTTCGTGCGCCAGGGCGTGCCCACCGGCGCGGTGCTGCAGCTAGCGGGAATCGAAGGCGGCCAGAGCGTGGCGCCGCGCGCAGCACCCGCCGGCGCCCGGCCGGTCAGCCTCAACGCCGCCACGGCGCAGCGCGATCTGCCCGTCTACAGCGCCTTCCGCGAGGGCTGGGACGGCTTCTGGTTTGTCGCCGACGAGGCCAAGGAGTTCATCGAGCGGCCGGCCAATCTGCGCGGCGTCGCCAACGCCTTCGCGCTCTATGCCGACGGCGACGGCATGCAGCCGCGCTATTTCGCCGGCGAACTGCTTTACGTGAACCCGAACCGGCCGATCACGCCCAATTGCTTCGTCGCCGTCGAGTTCAACGACGGCCGCGGCATGGTGCGCCAGTTCCTGCGCCGCACCCACGACGCCATCTTCGTGCGCAAGCTGCACCCGGACCAGGAAGCGAAGCTGCCGGCGGCGGAGGTGAAGCGGCTCTACCGCATTACCGGGTCGACCGAGAGCGCGTAGACCGGCATTGGCAGCCGCGCCTTTCGCAATTCGATCGCACAATCGTCCAGCCGCTCCGCTCGTCACCCCGGACTTGTTCCGGGGTCCATGACAGGGCTTGGCGCAGGCGGACCAATGGACCCCGGCTCAAGGCCGGGGTGACGATGGTGTTGGCGGCGAGAGCCAGAAACCGCCCACTAAGCGCCGAGCTCCACCACCACGCGGCCGCGGATCTTGCCTTCGAGGATCTGTTTCGACAGGCGGCCAAGGTCTTCGAGCTTCGCCGGCTCGATCATCGCGTCGAGCTTGTCCATCGGCAGGTCGCGCGCGAGGCGCTGCCACGCCTCCTTGCGCTGCTCCATCGGGCACATCACGCTGTCGACGCCGAGCAAGTTGACGCCGCGGATGATGAAGGGGATGACGGTGGTTTCGAGCTTGGTGCCGCCGGCGAGGCCGCAGGCAGCAACCGAGCACCGGTATTTCATCTGCGGCAAGACGGCGGCGAGAGTCGACCCGCCGACGGAATCAATGCAGCCGGCCCAGCGCTCGCTTTCCAGCGGCTTGCCCGAGGGCTTCTCGATGCTGGCGCGGTCGATGATCTCGGCGGCGCCGAGGTCCTTCAGATAGGCATGCGTCTCGGCGCGCCCGGTCGAGCACACCACGCGATGGCCGAGCTTGGCGAGGATCGCGGTCGCCACGCTGCCCACGCCGCCGGCCGCACCCGTCACCAGCACGTCGCCGGCGCCGGGCTTCAGCCCATGCGATTCCAGCGCCATGACGCAGAGCATGGAGGTGAACCCCGCCGTGCCAATCGCCATGGCGCGCTTCGCGGTGAGATCAGCCGGCAGCTTCACCAGCCAGTCGCCCTTGACCCGCGCCTTCTCGGCATAGCCGCCCCAATGCACCTCGCCCACGCGCCAGCCGGTGAGGATGACCGCCTCGCCCGGCTTGAAGCCCGGATGCTGCGAGGCCTCGACCACGCCAGCGAAATCGACGCCGGGAATGTGCGGATAGGAGCGCACCAGCCGGCCGAGGCCGTTCAGCACCAGCCCGTCCTTGTAGTTGAGGGTCGAATACTGCACCCGGACGATGACATCGCCTTCCGGCAGGCGCTCCTCGTCGAGCTGGGTGATCTCGGACGTGACCTTGCCGTCTTTTTCGGTGAGCAGGAGGGCTTTGAACATCAGGGCATAACTCCGGTTGACTTAAACTTAGTGTCACCCCGGCCTTGAGCCGGGGTCCATGGTTGGGCTTGGAGCAAGCGGCTGAATGGTTCCCGGCTCGAGGTCGGGATGACGAACGAGTCTGTAGTAAGGGGCGGTGGGCGCGGTCATCCGACTACCGCAGCGGCTCCAAGATGCTCACGTAGTTCGCCACCGCCGCGCCCCCCATGTTGAAGATGCCGCCGAGCCTGGCGTTCTTCAGCTGCATGTCGCCGGCCTGGCCGGAAAGCTGCATGGCGGTCAGCACGTGCATGGAGACGCCGGTGGCGCCGATCGGGTGGCCTTTGGCCTTCAGGCCGCCGGAGCGGTTGACGGGCAGCTTGCCGTCCTTCTCGGTCCAGCCTTCGAGCGCGGCGCGGGCGCCCTCGCCCGGCCTGGTCAGGCCCATGGCTTCGTATTCGATGAGTTCGGCGATGGTGAAGCAATCGTGGGTCTCGACGAAGCTCAGATCGTCGAGCTTCAGCTTCGCCTGGCTCAAGGCGCGTTGCCACGCCAGCTGGCAGCCCTCGAAGGCGACGATGTCGCGGGCGCGCATGGGCAGGAAGTCGTTCACCTGCGCGGCGCTGCGGATGAGAATGGCGCGCTCGGCGGCGAGCGCCACGTCGAGATCGGCCAGCACCAAAGCGGCGGCGCCATCGGAAACCAGCGAGCAATCGGTGCGCTTCAGCGGCCCCGCGACGAGCGGATTCTTGTCGGAGACGTTGCGGCAGAACTCATAGCCGAGATCCTTGCGCATCTGGGCATAGGGATTGTCGACGCCATTCTTGTGGTTCTTGGCGGCAATGCGGGCAAGGGCGTCGGACTGGTCGCCGTAGCGCTGGAAATAGAGCTCGGCGATGCGGCCGAAGACGCCGGCAAAGCCACCGGGCGTGTCGGCCTCCTCTTTCACGTAGCTTGCCTTCAGCAGGTTGCGGCCGATGGCGGCACCGTCATTGGCGGTCATGTGCTCGACGCCGATGACCAGCACGATGCGCGCCTGCTTCGCGGCGATCTCCTTCATGCCCTGGTGCACGGCGGCGGAGCCGGTGGCGCAGGCATTCTCCACCCGCGTCGCCGGCTTGAAGCGCAAGGCGGGATCGATGCCGAAGCTGAGCGAAGACGGGAAATCCTGCGGCGAGAAGCCGGCATTGAAATGGCCAACGAAGATGGCATCGACATCGGCCGGCGCCACGCCGGCATGTTTCAGCGCCGCGGCGCCGGCGCTCACCATCATGCTCTCGATGTCCTGGTCGGCATGCTTGCCGAAGGGCAGATGCGACCAGCCGATGATGCTTGTCCCGGTCATAGCGGTTTCTCCTGCGGAAGCGTCTCCTGGAACCGCACCGGCGCGCCGAGCGGCGTGCCGATCAGCTCATCCTCGCGCATCACGATGTTGCCGCGGATGATGGTGGCCATGGGCCAGCCGGTCACCTGCATGCCGTCGAAGGGCGTCCAGCCGCTCTTGGTCTTCATCGCAGCATTGGTGATGGTGCGCTTCGCCTGCAAATCCACCAGGGTGAAATCCGCGTCGTAGCCAAGGGCAATGCGGCCCTTGCCGGCTATGTTGTAGATGCGCGCGGGGCCGGCGCTGGTCAAGTCGATGAAACGCTGCAAGGTCAGGCGGCCGGCGTTCACGTGATCCAGCATGACCGGGACCAGGGTCTGGACGCCGGGCATGCCCGACGGGCTCTGCGGATAGGGCCGCGCCTTTTCCTCCAGCGTGTGCGGCGCATGATCGGTGCCGATGACGTCGATCACGCCGCTGCGCAGGGCCGCCCACAATCCGTCGCGGTGGCGCGCATCGCGCACCGGCGGGTTCATCTGCGCCAGCGTGCCGAGGCGCTGGTAGCACTCCGGCGCCGCCAGGGTCAGGTGGTTGACCAGCACCTCGACGCTGGCCACGTCCTTGTGCTGGGCCAGGAGGTCCATCTCCTCGGCGGTCGAGACATGCAGCACATGCACCCGCCTTCCGGCGCGGCGCGCCAGGCGCAGCAGCCGCGTGGTCGCCTTGATCGCCGTCTCCTCGTCGCGCCAGACCGGATGCATCGACGGATCGGCGCCATTCTTGACCAGGGCCAGGCGCTCGCGCAAACGCGGCTCATCCTCCGCGTGGATCGCGACGCGGCGCCGGCCATGGCGCAGCACCGCCTCCAGATGGTCGTCGTCGGCCACCAGCAGCGAGCCGGTGGAGGAGCCCATGAACACCTTCACCCCGGCGCAACCGGGGAGCAACTCCAGCGCCGCCAGCTCCGCCGCGTTCTCGTCGGTGGCGCCGATGAAAAACGCGTGGTCGACCCAGGCACGACCCTTGGCGCGGCTCAGCTTGTCGTTGAGCGCCGCCTCGGTCAGCGTGTTCGGATTGGTGTTGGGCATCTCGAAAAAGGCGGTGACGCCGCCCATCGCCGCACCGGCCGAGCCGCTGGCCAGGTCTTCCTTGTGGTCGAGGCCGGGCTCGCGGAAATGCACCTGGGTGTCGATCACGCCCGGCAGGACGGTGAGCCCGGTGCAATCCAGGCGTTCGGCCGCCGTTGCGGCAGCAAGGCCGCCGATCGCCCGGATGCGGCCGCCGGCGACTCCGATGTCGCAGTCTTCCAGGCCGTTCGGAGTGGCGATCGTGCCGCCCGCCAGGATCAGATCGAAGCCGCCCGCCATCTCGCCCTGCCGCCGGCTCCAGGCGCCGGAAAATGGGAGTTTCGCCTTGTTTAGAGGCTGGCCGCGGGCCGCGCAAGCCGCCAGCGGTGACCCGGCCGGCGCTGCAAATCCGTGACGCGGAACCCCGTCTTGCAGTAGAATAGGCGCCCTTCAGGGAGGCATGCGCCGGTGACGGTCATTATTGGGACGAACGAGCTGCGGGCGAAGCTGGAAGAGCTGCGCAGCGAGCACCGTGACCTGGACGAAGTTATTCAACGGATGGCGGAAACCGCCCCCTTCAACCAGCTGCAGATCCAGCGGCTGAAGAAACGCAAGCTGGCGCTGAAGGACCAGATCATCAAGCTCGAAAGCAAGCTGCTGCCGGACATCATCGCCTGAGGCGTCATGCTCTAGACGGTCGGCTGATAGGCGAAAATGCGGCTGTCCTGCAGGTCCTCGATCGCCAGGCACTGGGTGACCCGCACGTCGTCCTCCGACAGCGGCAGAATGGCGTTCTCCATCATCCAGGTAACCCCGTCAGGCCCGCGCCACGTCGTCGCGCGGAAGGTCGGCGCCCGCTCCAGCGTCGCCCGGCGATAGAGCGCCAGCAGTTCGTCCGGCTTGGCGAACTTGATCTCGTCGAGGTAGAGGCCGGTGAAATCGTGGCCGACATATTCGACCAGCCTGGTGCCGACCAGACGGTAGCGCACCCGGAACGGCTCGTATTCGATATCGACCACGGCGATATGCGGCAGCAGCGCGGTGATGTCCGCCGGGTCGATATCGGCGCGCCGCGGCATGACCCGGCCGAGGCGACGGGTCAGCCAGTAGTCGTGCAGGTCCGAGATAGTCGGCAAATGCCGGGGCGAAGTCAGGTACATCGTCTGCCTAGGGCCATGCCGGAAGGCGTTTCCGGCTCAGGGGAAACCGGTCAGTTGCCGGATTCCTGCCGCTGCTTGCCCAGTTCCGCGTAGTAGCGCCGTTTCTCATCATACATGTCGGCATCGGCGCGGCTCAATGCCTCGTCGGCGTTCTGCCGGCCGGAGAACTGGTGAATGCCGACCGCGCAGGAGAGCAGCAGCGTCTCGCCCTGCCAGACCAGCGGCTGCGTGGTGACGACCTCGACGAGGGAGGCGGCCTTGTCGCGCGCCTGGGCCTCGTCGGCCTGGGCCAGGATCACGCCGAATTCGTCGCCGCCGAGGCGGCCGACGACGTCGGAATCGCGCACATTGGCAACCAGGAGCTGGGCGAAATGCCGCAGCGCCTCGTCGCCGGCGGCATGGCCGAAGCGGTCGTTGATCTCCTTCATGCCGTTAAGATCGAAATAGAGCACGCTGCCGGCGGTGCCGTAGCGCTCGGAATAGGAGATCAGCCGGGTGAGCTCACGCACGAAGGCGCGGCGGTTGGCGATGGGCAGCATCGCGTCCTCGTCGGCCACGCGCTCCAGATGCGAGATGCGCCGGCGGGTGAGGTCCAGCTCCTGGCGCAGCCGGCCCACCTCTTCGAGCAGGGCCTGCAAGGCGGCGCGGACATTGGGCGACAGCTCGGTCTGCGACAGGCCGAGGAACGACGCGTGGTCGGTGGGCGGCGCGACGCTGGCTGGGCTGGTCGCGGAGGCGGCGCTGGCGGCCTCGGCGCTGCCGGCGCGGGCCACCGGCTTCGCCGTCGCGACACGCGCCGTTGACCCGGGCGGAACGTTGTTGCGGATTCTCATCAGCGCAAAATCCTGGAAGCCCGCTCCTGGAAGATATCTGGCCCGATTGCCGCCGCCCGCCAAGCGCCCTGAACGCTATGGCGAATATGGTCAAAGATGCTAGGGCGCGCTGGTTAATACGGTCTTAAATCCGGCCCGGGGCCGGTTATCTGTTCGCGCAATGTTCATTGCGCTTGGGTTCTAGGCACCTATAATGCCGCCTCTTTCGGGACGGGGGTCCGCAGCATGGCGAAGCGCAAACGCGCAGCACTGGTCGGCGTCATCATGGGCAGCCAGTCCGATTGGGGAACCATGCGCCATGCCGTTGAAATCCTGGAGCATTTCGGAATTCCGCACGAGGTCAGGATCGTCTCGGCGCATCGCACGCCAAAGCGCCTCGCGGCCTATGCCGAGGGCGCCCGGGAGCGCGGCCTGAAGGTGATCGTGGCCGGCGCCGGGGGTGCGGCGCATCTGCCCGGCATGACCGCGGCGATGACGCCGCTACCGGTATTGGGCGTGCCGGTCGAATCCCAGGCCCTGAAAGGGCAGGACAGCCTGCATTCCATCGTCCAGATGCCGGCCGGCATCCCGGTCGGCACGCTCGCCATCGGCAAGGCCGGCGCCACCAATGCCGGGCTGCTGGCGGCGGCGATCCTGGCCCTGGGCGACCCGGAGTTGGCCAAGAAACTGGACGATTACCGGCGCAAGCAGACCGAGTCGGTGGCCGAAACCCCGACCCGGGACTAGGCTCTAAGCGGGGATGGAGACGGCATGAGCGCGGATCACGCAGCGGACCATGGGCAGATCATCCCGCCGGGCGGGACCATCGGCATCCTCGGCGGCGGCCAGCTCGGCCGCATGGCGGCGATGGCGGCGGCGCGGCTCGGCTATCGCTGCCACATCTATTGCCCGGACGAAGGCGCGCCCGCTTCCGACGTCGCCGCCGCGACCACCGTCGCGGCCTATGACGACCTGCACGCGCTGGAACGCTTCGCCCGCGCGGTCGACGTGGTGACCTTCGAGTTCGAGAACGTGCCGGCCGAGGCGACCGAGAAGCTGGCGGCGCTGAAACCCACGCGCCCCGCGCCCCGCGTGCTGCATCTGACGCAGCAGCGCCTGCGCGAGAAGAACTTCCTCACCGCAATCAACGTGCCGACCACGCGCTATCTCGAAGTCGCGCACAAGGAGGCCCTGCCCCAGGCGGTGCAGGCGCTCGGGCGCCCTTGCGTGCTCAAATCGGCGAGCTTCGGCTATGACGGCAAGGGCCAGGTGCGCATCGACCCGGAGACCGATCTCGGCTCCGTCTGGAAGGCCATGGGCAGCGAGCTCGCCATCCTCGAGGCCTTCGTCGATTTCCAGCGCGAGATCTCGGTGGTCATCGCCCGCGGAGTCGATGGCGCGATGGAGCTCTACGTGCCGGTGGAGAACCAGCACCGCCACCATATCCTCGACACCACCATCGCCCCGGCGCGGATCAGTGCGGCGACGGCGCAGAAGGCCGAGGCCATCGCGCGCCACATCGCGCAGGAGATCAAGCTGGTCGGCCTGCTGGGCGTCGAGATGTTCGTCACCAAGGCGGGCGACGTGCTGGTGAACGAGCTGGCTCCGCGGCCGCACAATTCCGGCCACTGGACCATCGACGCCTGCCTGACCAGCCAGTTCGAGCAGTTCATCCGCGCTGTCTGCGGCCTGCCCTTGGGCTCGCCGGAGCGGCATTCGGACGCGGTGATGAAGAACCTGCTGGGCGACGATGTCAGCCACTGGAAGCAGATCCTGAGCGAGCCGGGCGCCAAGCTGCACCTCTACGGCAAGGCCGAGGCGCGGTCGGGTCGCAAGATGGGGCACGTGACGCGGCTGTCGCCGAAGACGAACTGACGGACGCCCAGTGCCAGGGCCGCCCGCGCCTTAGCCGCCGGGAACAGATGCCGTCACGACATGAAAGCCTGCAGGCCGCCTGCGAGCGCGCCGCAGATGGCGAAGACTCGCGGGATCGAAGGATACTCGGGACCTTCGGTCGGCGTATGGTTGGCATCAAGCAGGATCGGCTTGCCGTCGACCATGACGAAATCGAACTTGCCGTAGTCGAATTGCAGTTCCGCCCGACGCCGCCGCAGGAGCTCGGGCACGTCGTCATGCAACGGCAGGCGCTCGACGACGTTGGCGAGCTTTACCACCGGCTCGCGGGCAAGAAAGGTCGATACGCAATCCCGCCCACCGAGGAAGTACCATTGATGCATGGCGAAGAGGTCGCCCCGCCGTTCGGCGTAGAACGGCTGCACGACCAGATGCGGACTGCGCCAGACCCACCCGGGCACGGTGTCCTTGCTCGGCAAGATCACATACTCTCGGCCCGGCAGCCGGCCAAACCAGCTTGCCGGCAACCGGTGCTCAAGTCCAAGCCACAGGCGCTTAATGGCGCCGGCCTGGCGCCATCGCAGACGCTCCTCGGCCTTGCCGCCGTGATTGAGGTCCGTCTTGATGATAACCGGCCCTTGATAGGCATCGCCCCTGGTCACCAGGTCCCGGCATACGGCACGCTTTGCCGTATCGGAAACCTGTCCGTTGATCGTTGTCGGATAGCGGGTCGCGTGCTGCTGATAGGCTGGGGGCACCCGGGTCAGGGCGACGTGGAGAATCGCCAAGTCGGCCGGCGGCGGCGCGCTGGTGCCGCGATGGACCAGAATGCGATGCCCGGCCGGCTCCCAGTGCTCATAGGCGACGTGCGCGATGGTCGGACCACGGCGAATGTCATCGTGACGATGCGTGAGGATGACGATGGTTGCCCGCCGGTCGATCGGGCGCGGCGCCGGGAATGCGCTGCCGCCCGTCGCCATGCCGCTACGCCGCGCCGTCTTCGTTCAGGCTCAGCAGACTGGCATTGCCGCCCGCCGCCGTGGTGTCGATGGTGAGGGTGCGTTCGGTGGCGAAGCGGTGCAGGTAGCGCGGGCCGCCGGCCTTGGGGCCGGTGCCGGACAGGCCCTCGCCGCCGAAGGGCTGCACGCCGACCACGGCGCCGATCATGTTGCGGTTCACGTAGGCGTTGCCGACGCGCAGCCGCTCGGTGATGTAGGCGACCTTGCCGTCGATGCGGCTGTGCACGCCGAGGGTCAGGCCGTAGCCCGTCGCGTTCACCGCCTCGAGCACGTCGTCGAGGCGATCCGCCGCATAATGGACGACGTGCAGGATCGGGCCGAACACCTCGCGGTCGAGGCGCGAGAGCGCGTCGATGCGATAGGCGGCGGGCGCGAAGAAATGGCCGTTCGCGCAATCGGCGCCGAGCGGCACCTCGTGGATCAGCTTACCCTCGCGCTTCATGCGCTCGGTGTGCTTGGCGAGCATCGCCTTGGCCTCGGCGTCGATGACCGGGCCGACATCGGTTGCCAGCAGGCCGGGATCGCCGACCTTCAGCTCCGCCATGGCGCCGGCCAGCATCTCGGTCAGTTTCTGCGCGATGTCCTCCTGCACGAAGAGAACCCGCAGCGCCGAGCAGCGCTGCCCCGCGCTCTGGAAGGAGGAGATCAGCACGTCGCGCACCACCTGCTCGGGCAGCGCGGAGGAATCGACGATCATCGCGTTCTGCCCGCCGGTCTCGGCGATGAAGGGCACAATGGGGCCGTCCTTGGCGGCGAGCGCGCGGTTGATCAGCCGCGCCGTGTCGGTCGAGCCGGTGAAGGCGATGCCGGCGATGCGCGGATCGTTGACCAGCGGCGCGCCGACGGAGGGACCGTCGCCCGGCAGCAGGTGCAGCACGTCCACCGGCACGCCGGCCTTGTGCAGCAGGCGCACGGCCAAGGCCGCGATCATCGGCGTCTGCTCGGCGGGCTTCGCGATGACGCAGTTTCCCGCCGCGAGCGCGGCGCTGACCTGGCCCAGGAAGATCGCCAGCGGGAAATTCCAGGGCGAGATGCAGGCGAAGACGCCGCGGCCATGCAGATAAAGCTGGTTGCGCTCGCCGGTCGGTCCCGGCATCGCCATCGGCTGGGCGAAATCGGCGCGGGCGCGGGCGGCGTAGTAGCGCAGGAAATCCACAGCCTCGCGCAATTCGGCGACGGCGTCGGGGATGGTCTTGCCGGCTTCGCGCACGCAGAGTGCCAGCACTTCGGCGCGGGAGGCTTCCAGCAGATCGGCGGCGCGGTCCAGGCAAGCGGCGCGCTCGCCGGCCGGCGTCGATGACCAGCCGTTGAAGGCGCGCTGGGCACGCGCAACCGCATCTGCCACCTGCGCCGCATTGGCGTTCGTGACCTTGCCGACAACGCGCCTGGTATCGGCGGGATCCAGCGCGGAGGCCGATTGGCCGGCAATCTCCACCCCGCCCAGGATCGGCGCGGCCGACCAGCCGCGCGAAGCTGCCCCATCGAGCTCGGCCGCCAGCGGCGTCAGCACGTCGGGGTCGGAAAGGTCTGTGCCGGCGGAGTTCCTGCGCTCGGCGCCGTAGAGATCGCGCGGCAACGGGATGCGCGGATGCGGCTTCTCCTGCAGCTTGCGTACGCGCGCCACCGGATCGGCGACGATCTCGTCCAAAGGCGCTTTCTCGTCGACGATACGGTTGACGAAGGAGGTGTTTGCGCCGTTTTCGAGCAGGCGCCGCACCAGATAGGCGAGCAGGTCCTCGTGGCTGCCGACCGGGGCATAGACGCGGCAGGGAATGCCCATCGCCTCGGGCGGCGTCACCTGGTCGTAGAGCGCCTCGCCCATGCCATGCAGGCGCTGGAACTCGAGCCGGTCGCGCGCCGCCGTTTCGCCGCCCGCCATCTCGATGATGGCGGAGAGGCTGTGCGCGTTGTGGGTGGCGAATTGCGGATAGAAGGCCGCCGGATCGGCCAGCAGCCGCCGCGCGCAGGCGAGGTAGGAGACGTCGGTCGTCGCCTTCCGCGTGAAGACCGGATAGCCCGGCAGGCCGCGCTCCTGGCTCATCTTGATCTCGCTGTCCCAATAGGCGCCCTTGACCAGGCGCACCATCAGGCGGCGGCGATGCTTGCGCGCGAGATCGGCCAGCCAGTCGATCAGCGGCAGGCAGCGCTTCTGATAGCCCTGGATGGCGAGGCCGAGGCCGTTCCACCCGGCGAGGTCGGGACTTCCCGACACCGCTTCGATGACGTCGAGGGAGATGTCGAGCCGCTCCGCCTCCTCCGCGTCGATGGTGAAGCCGATGTCGTGCGCCTTCGCCGCTCTGCCCAGCTCGACCAGGCGCGGCACCAGCTCGCTCATCACGCGATGGCGCTGGGCGAATTCGTAGCGCGGATGCAGCGCCGAGAGCTTCACCGAGATGCCGGGACTCTGGATCGGCCCGCGCCCGGCTGCCGCCTTGCCGATGGCAGCGATGGCGCGCTGGTAGCTCTCGAAATAGCGCTCGGCGTCGCGGGCGGTGCGCGCCGCCTCGCCCAGCATGTCGTAGCTGTAGCGGTAGCCCTTGCGCTCCATCGCTTGCGCGCGGTCCAGCGCCTCGCCGATGTCACGGCCCATGACGAACTGGCGGCCGAGGATCTTCATCGCCTGGGTCACCGCCTGGCGGATCACCGGCTCGCCGGAGCGGGTGATGAGGCGCTTCAGGATGCCCTTGAGGTCGCTGCTGGTTGCATCCATCTGCATGATGCGGCCGGTCAGCATCAGCGCCCAGGTCGAGGCGTTGACGAACATCGAATCGCTCTCGCCCAGATGGCGCTCGAAATCCGCGTCGCGCAGCTTGTCCTTGATCAGCATGTTGGCGGTTTCGGAATCCGGGATGCGCAGCAGCGCCTCGGCCAGGCACATCAGCACCACGCCCTCCTTGGAGGAGAGCTCGTAGGCGTGCATGAACGCGTCGATGCCGCCCTGCCCCACCCGGTTCTCGCGCACCTTCTCGACCAGCGCGCGGGCGCGGGCGGCGATCTTGTCCTGCGTCGCCGCCGGCAGATCGGCCTGGGCCAGCAGGGTCTCGACCACGCCGGCCTCGTCGGCGCGGTAATGGGCGCGCAGGCGGGCGCGCAACGGGTCGGGTTGCGGGAGGGGCTCGGAGAAGATCATGACAGGTCCTGACCGTGGAGGGGCCATTCTTGGAAAAACAGCCCTGGATTTTCGGGCCGGAGCATAGTCGGATTCAGGTGGTTTGGCAGCAGGAACAGAAAAGATGCGCTTTTTTCCGGGGTTTGAGCAGCGGCGGGTCGCCGTGGGGTCCATCGGCCTGAATCTGCGGATTGGCGGCAGCGGCGCGCCGCTCATGCTGCTGCACGGTTATCCGCAGACCCACCTGGCGTGGCACGCGGTCGCACCGGAGCTGGCGCGGCATTTCACCGTGATCTGCCCCGACCTCAAGGGCTATGGCGACAGCGACGCCCCAGCGCCGGACGCGGATTCGGCGGCCTATTCCAAGCGGGTGATGGGCGGGGAGATGCTGGCGCTGATGGCGGCGCTCGGCCACCGGCGCTTCGCCGTCGCCGGGCACGACCGCGGCGCGCGCATCGCCTACCGCATGGCGCTGGATCATCCGGAGGCGATCGCCAAGCTCTGCGTCGTCGACATCCTGCCGACCGCGGAATACTGGGACCTCGCCGACCGCAAATTCGCGGTCAACACCTTCCACTGGGGCTTCCTGGCGCGCGACGGCGGCCTGCCCGAGCGGCTGATCGGCCAGGACCCGGATTTCTTCCAGGACTATCTGATGCGGCTGTGGAGCGGCGACTACGGCGCGCTTGATCCGGCGGCGCTGGCGGAGTACCGCCGCTGCTTCGCCAAGCCGGAAAACATCGCCGCCAGCTGCGCCGATTACCGCGCCGGCGCCACGATCGACGACGCCCAGGACCGCGAAGACCGCAAGGCGGGGCGAAGGATCGCCTGCCCGGTCCTGGTGCTTTCGGGCGACCAGTACCTCTCGACCGGCGAGAACCAGGCGGTCGACATCTGGAAACGCTGGGCCGACGACGTGCGCGGTACCATCGTCCGCAGCGGGCATTTCGTCATGGAGGAGAAGCCGCAGGAGGTGCTGGGGGCGTTGGTGCCGTTCCTGGCAACCTGATACCTGCCTGGCATCAGTTCTGGCCGGCTGGGTTCCAGCAATAGTGCGGCGTCCGCTCGCCGCGCAGGAAACGCGTGGCGTCGATTGTGTCCACGATCGCGGAGACCAGGTTGGTGGCGAACAGCAGGGCCAGCCAGTTGGCCAGGCCCGGGTCGGCCGCGATAGTGTCGATGCGCGTGGCCATCCATGCGAACATCGGCAGCCACATGAGGTGCGCCACGCCGAGGATGCGGGTGAAGCCGATGCGCTGGTAGACCAGGGTCTGGGTGACGACGGCCGCCGCGGTTACGGCCAGAACGATCTGCGCCTCGATATGCCCGATGAACCACAGGCACGCGAGATTGACGCCGACCAGCCAGGCGCACCATAGACGCGGGACCAGGTGGAACCGCAAGAAAACCACGCCGAAGACCTCCAGCATATTTGCCAGAAAGCGAAACATCTTCATCTCCATTGCCGCGGGCCAATCCGGCCAGGCGGAATGGACTAGGCCCGAACCGGACCGGCTGGCTACTGCGCAACCCGGAGCAATCAACTACATTCTGCGTAGTTGACGGAGCATGTCCGGCAAGCGAGACAAACGCGATGCGCCAATATGGTCAATTCTGTCCGATCGCCAAATCCGCCGAGATCATCGGCGATCCGTGGTCGATCCTCATCATCCGCGAATTGCTGCTGGGCAGCAGCCGGTTCAATGTCCTGCAGCGCGGACTGCCCCGCATCTCGCCAACCATTCTCAGCAAGCGGCTGAAGGAACTGGGGGAGCGGCGCGTGATCATCCGGCGCCGCCTCAAGGGCCACCGGGGATATGCCTATCACCTGACCGCGGCGGGGCGGGAGCTGTCCGGAGTGATGGAGGCCCTGGCGGTCTGGGGCATGCGCTGGGCGCGCGACAAGATGGCGCCCAGCGATCTCGATGTCTCGTTCCTCATGTTCGATGTCCAGCGGCGGATCGACCGGACGGCCCTGCCGGAAGGCGAAACGGTCCTGTGCTTCCAGTTCACGGACATCACGAACTTCTGCCACTGGTGGCTGGTCTGCCGGGATGGCGAGGTCGACCTGTGCTACGAGGATCCCGGCAAGGACGTGGATTGCTACGTCACCGGGACTTCCCGGGACATGATCGGAATCTGGATGGGGGACATTGCGCTCGCCAAGGCGCTGAAGGCGGGCAGCGTCCAGCTGATGGGCGCGCGCCACCTGTGCCGCACCTTCCCGAAGTGGTTCGCCCTCTCAGCGGCCGCGCAGACCCCGCGCCCGACCGCGGCCGAAAGACGATCCGTCGCGGGGGCCGGATAGACCCTGACGCCCGCCCGAACAGCTCCGAACTCACCCAGTTGAAGGCGTGCTTGTGGCGCATGGCGCACCAGGCAGTTTGACCTCGGCAGCTAGCTCGACAGTTTCGCCGATGTCGAGCGTATCAGCGTCTCCTTGGCCGAAGCCATGTGTGCGCGACAGGCAAGCTGCACGATCGAGGGATTCCTGCTCTGCAGCGCGTCGATATAGGTGATGTGCTCGCGGATCGCGACTTCGTTGCGCTCGCGCTCGTCGCGCTTGTTCCATTGGTAGTGGTAGTGGAAGATCAGCGTGATGATGTCGAAGAAATCCTCGATGAACCGATTGGGCGCGGCGGAATTGATCAGCCGGTGGAAGCGGCTGTCGAGATCGGAGAAGTCGTGGTAGCGCCGGTCGACATCCTGCAGCAGGGAAACGTGCTCGGCCCGTAGCGATTCGAGCTTCTGCCAGAGCAGCGAGCTGTCGGGCAAGGTGGCGAACGCCATCGCCGAGCGCAGTTCGAACATCTCCCGGATCTCGAACAGCTCGAGCGCGAAGCGCTCCGTGAATCCCTTGAACAGCCAGCCCGCGTTCGGCCGCTTCTCGATCAGGCCGAAGCGCTGGAACCGGTTCAGGAATTCGCGAATGCCCGTCGTCGCCACGCCGAACTGGCGGGCGAGTTCCGCCTCGTTGATGCTGGTTCCCGGTCGGGTGTTTCCGCGCAGCATCCAGTCCATGAAGCGCTGCTCGACCTGCTCCGACATGGGTACCGTCTCGGCATCCGGAAAGCGCATGGCCGCCACGTCCGCCGCGCGCACGAAACGCTGCCGGCCGCTACCGCCAATGGCGCCGCGCTCCTCCAGCGTGGCGAGGATCTTGCGGACCGTCGTGCGGCTGACATTGAGGCGCGCCCCGAGGTCGTTCTCGGACGGCAATGCCTCGCCATCGCCGAGCGAAGCGACCACGGTCACCGCATCGTTGAAAGCCCGCTTGAACACCGCGTCGGTCTTCATCACGCCTCTCCAAGCCTCTCCAGTTCTTTGATTGTCATTTTAATCTATAAAAAACACATTGACCACCCTGCTTGATTGGATTTTGTCTATAAAAAAATTCACGCGATGGGGAGAACTGTGGTCAACGTGGCGGACGAACGGCCCGATATTGCGGCGGATGCTGCAAGAGAACGCACGTCGGGCGGCTCCGCGCTGATCGCGCTCAGCCTGCGCCTGCTGAGCATCGGGCCGCTGCTGATCCTGGTGCTGCTGGCCGGCACCATCGGCTTGCTCACCCCCGCCTTCCTGACGCCCGGCAATCTGGGCAACATCGTCGCCCAGACGGCGGTCATCGCCACCGTCGCGATCGGCCAGCACCTCGTCATCCTCACCCGGGGCATCGACCTCTCGGTGGGCGCCAATCTCGCGCTCGCCACCGTTATCGGCAGCCTGGTCTTCCGTCAGGTCGATTCCGCCGCGCTCGTCATGGCGGCCATGGCGCTCTCCGGTGCCCTCGTGGGCGCCGTCAACGGCATCGCCTATGTCTACGGGCGGTTGCCGCATCCCTTCATCATCACCCTGGCGACGCTGAGCATCTGCCGGGGCCTGGCGCTGGAGCTGGCGGTGGGTCACACGACCATGCGCGGCATGCCCGAAGGCATCGCGGCGCTCGGCCGTTCGACTTCCTTCGGCCTTCCCAGTTCCTTCTTCGTGGTCGCGGGTGTCGCCGCGCTGGTCCTGGTGATGGCGAAGGCGATGGTCTGGGGCCGCTGGATCTATGCCGTCGGCGGTCAGCCGGAAGCCGCCGTCCAGATGGGAATTCCCGTCAAGGGCGTGCTGGTGACGACCTATGTGCTCTCCGGCCTGTGCGCCGGCATCGGGGCCGTCATCCTCGCCGGCCGGACCGAAGCCGGGTCGCCGCTCTACGGCAACCTGCTCGAGCTCGACACCATCGCGGCCGTGATCATCGGCGGCGCGAGCTTCCTCGGCGGACGCGGCCATATCGGCCACGCGCTGGTTGGCGCCGTCATGATCGGCGTCATCCGCAACGCCCTAAATCTGCTGGGCGTCGACGTGTTTTTCCAGATGATCGCCATCGGTCTCATCATCGTCCTGGCGGTCGAGGCCGACGTGCTGCGCAATTGGCTGGAGGCGCGCGCACGGGTGCTGCAGGCGGCGAGGGCGCCATGACGACCCCGCCCCCGGTTCTCGCGATCCGTCGGGCCGAGAAACGCTTCGGCGCCGTCCACGCCCTGAAGAGCGTCAGCCTCGAGGCGCATCGCGGCCAGGTCCTGGCCCTGCTCGGCGACAACGGCGCCGGCAAGTCCACGCTGGTGAAGTGCATCAGCGGCGTCCACGCACTCGACGAAGGCGAGATCCTGCTCGACGGCGAAGCGGTCGCCATCCATTCGCCCGCGGCGGCCCGCCGCTTCGGGATCGAGACGGTCTACCAGGACCTCGCCTTGTTCGACAATCTGACGCCGGCGCAGAACTTCTATTGCGGGCGTGAAATCGCCTTCCCGTCATGGCTTCCGCAGGGGCTGCGGCTGCTGAAGGGCCGCGCCATGGACCGGCAAGCGGCGGCCGTGCTCGACCGCCTCAAGGTCAAGCTGCCCAGATTCGATGCCCCGGTGGCGCTCATGTCGGGCGGCCAGCGCCAGGCGATCGCGGTCGCCCGCGCCACCGTCTTCGCCCGGAAGGTGGTGATTCTTGATGAGCCCACGGCGGCGCTTGGCGTGCGCGAGTCGCGGAAGGTTCTCGACCTCGTCGCGCAGCTGCGCGCGGAAGGCAATGCCGTGATCCTCATCACCCACAACATGGAGCATGTGATCGAGCTTGCCGATCGCGCCGTCGTGCTCCGCCAAGGACGAAAAGTCGGCGAGTTGAAGCCCACGCGCGCCAACCAGCAGGAACTGGTTTCGATGATTGTCGGCGCCGAGGCTTGACGCAATCGCCACGCGAGACGTGGCGAAGAAAGGGTCGCTTCACCTCGACGCGATCCACATGGGAGGAGAAGGAGATGAGACTAAGACTGCTGTTGGGAGGCTTGGCACTCGCTACGACCTGTAGCGGCCCTGCCCTCGCCGATACCGTGAAGATCGGCTTCATCACCAAGTTCCCGGTGCCGTTTTTCGCCACCATGGAGGACGCGGCCAAGGCTTATGCCGCGGCCAATCCAGGCGTGGAGATCGAGTTCGGCCAGGGCACTTCGGCCACGGACATCGAGGGGCAGATCGCCCTCATCGAATCCATGGTGACCAGGGGCGTGCAAGGGATCGCCCTCACTCCGGTCGATCCGACGGTGGCACCTGCGCTTGACAAGGCGATCGCGCAGGGCGTGAAGGTCGTCCTCATGGACAACGACATTCCAGGCTGGACTGGCCGCACGGCATTGGCGACGACCAACAACTACAATGCCGGCAAAATCGCCGGCGAATACCTGAAGACCGTGCTGAAGACAGGCGACACCCTGGGCATCCTCGAGGGCGTCCCGGGCGTCCCGTCCCTCGACGACCGGGTCAAAGGCATGCTCGACGGGCTCAAGGGTGTCGAGGTCGAGATCGTCGGCAAAGGCGCCACCAACTGCACCGAGGAACTCGGCATCTCGGTCGCGGAAGATCTGCTGACGAAGCACCCGGAACTCAAGGCGATCTTCGCGGCCTGCGGTCCGCCGGCCGCCGGCGCCGCCCAGGCGATCAAGAACGCCGGCATTCCCGGCGACAAGATCGTCCTCGCGGGCTTCGATTTCTGCTGCGGCGAGCAGGAGGCCCTCGAAGCCGGGATCGAAGATGCCACCGTGGCCCAGTTCCCGACCAAAATGGCGGAGCTCGGCGTGGATTCGCTGGTCAAGGCGATCCGCGGCGAAAAGGTGGAATCGCTCATCGATTCTGGCGCCGCCTTAGTCACCAAGGATAATATGGCGACCTTCTAGAACTCGGCACGGGGGCCGGTGAACCCGGCCCCCGTGCCCTCTTGCCGATTGTGCTGCGTATTTCGAGCGCGGAGGGGTGGCGTGCAGAACATAGATGCCCTCGTTTGCTGCGAGCCTGGCCGCCTCGAAATCGTGCAGCGGCCCGCCCCACACCCGGAATCCGGTTGCGCGCTGGTCCGCCCCCGGCGGGTCGGAATCTGCGGCACCGACTACCACATCTTTCAAGGCAAGCACCCGTTCCTGCATTATCCGCGGGTGATGGGACATGAGCTTGCGGTGGAGGTTGTCGAGACTTCCGCGCAATCCGGACTTGCGAAAGGCGAGATCTGCGTCGTCAATCCCTATCTGTCCTGCGGCCGCTGCATCGCCTGCAGGGCCGGAAAGACCAATTGCTGCGCCAACATCTCCGTCCTGGGCGTGCATCAGGATGGCGGGCTGGCCGGGCTGCTCTCCGTGCCCGAGTCCAACCTGATCAAGGCCGTGGGCTTGACCGCGGACGAATGTGCAGCGGTGGAATTCCTGTCGATCGGGGCGCATGCGGTGCGCCGGGGCGGCGTCACGGGCCGCGACAGGGCGCTGGTGGTCGGCGCCGGCCCGATCGGCCTTGGCGTCACGTTGTTCGCGCGCGCGTCGGGGGCCAGTGTGGCAGTGCTGGACCGGTCGGAGGAACGCGTCGCGACAGCGCAAACGATCGCGGGCGCCGCCGCGCTGCCGGCGGACGGCGATACTTCAGCCGCAGTGCGCGCCTTTACCGATGGCGACGGCTTCGACATCGTGTTCGATGCGACCGGCAGCCAGGCGGCCATGGAAAAAGGCTTCGACTTCGTGGCGAATGGCGGCCGCTATGTGCTGGTCAGCGTCATCAAGGAGACCATCACCTTCATGGATCCGGACTTCCACCGCAAGGAAATGACCTTGTTCGGCAGCCGCAATGCCACGAACGACGATTTCCGCCGGGTGATCGACGCCATTCGCGGCGGCGACATCCCGATCGGCCGACTGGTCACCCATCGCACGACGCTCGGCAACGCGGCGAGCTCGATCCCGGTCTGGGCCAATCAGAAGGCCGGGCTGATCAAGGCGCTCATCGAAATTGACTGAGAACGCAAGCGCATCGCGGCTATCCGCCGCCTGTCCCGCTGTCCGGCTGCCATATGACCGCTCCAACATCACGCCGGGCATCGTGCATCTCGGCATCGGCGCGTTCCATCGCGCGCATATGGCGATGTATGTGGACGACGTCCTGCGGCTGGATCCTTCCTGGGGAATCATCGGCGCCTCGCTACGCCGGCCTGATACGCGGAACGCGCTGGCGCCTCAGGACTTCCTCTACACGCTGCTGACGCGGAGCCCGGCCGGCGCCACCGCCCGGATCGTCGGAGCCATCCTCGGTGTCCTCGATGCGGCAACGCAGCGGCGCGACCTCATCGCCGCAATGGTGGATCCGCGCATCCGAATCGTATCGCTGACCGTGACCGAGAAGGGCTACTGCCACGACCCGGCCACGGGGGAGATCGACCCCCATCACCCGGACGTGCGCCACGATCTGGCGGTGCCAGGCGAGCCGGTCAGCGCGCCGGGACTCATCGTCCGGGCGCTGGAACTGCGCCGTACGGCAGGGACCGCGCCCTTCACCGTGCTCTGCTGCGACAATCTCCCGGAGAACGGCAAGACCGTGCGGCGCATCGTGATCGGCCTGGCGGCGCGGCGCGACGGCACCCTGGCGGACTACATCTCCAACGCCGTCTCCTTTCCATCGACCATGGTGGACCGGATCGTACCGGCGACCACCGACGAGGATCGCCGGCTGGCTTGCGACTTGACGGGTGCCGAAGATGCCTGGCCGGTCGTGACCGAGCCGTTCACGCAATGGGTCATCGAGGATCGCTTTCCGGCCGGACGGCCAAAACTGGAAATGGCCGGCGCCGAACTCGTCGCCGATGTCCGCCCCTACGAGCTCATGAAGCTGCGCATGCTGAACGGCAGCCACTCGACGATCGCCTATCTCGGCTATCTCGGCGGCCGCACCTATGTCTCGCAAGCGATTGCGGACCCGGGGATTCAGGCCGTCGTTCGCGGCCTCATGACCGACGAGGCCGCAAGCACGCTTCCCCAGGACGCCGGCAAGCTGGCAGCCTATCGCGACGCACTTCTGGAGCGCTTCCGCAATCCGGCGCTGAAACATCAGACCTGGCAGATCGCCATGGACGGCAGCCAGAAACTGCCCCAACGGCTGCTGGGGACGATTCGGGATCGCCTTGCCATGGGCCGCCCGGTCACCCGCGCGGCGCTCGGCGTGGCCGCGTGGATGCGCTATGTCGGCGGACGTGACGAGCACGGCCGCGATATCAACGTCGTCGATCCGCTCGCGCCCAGGCTACGGCAGATCGTGGCGGCGGCGCAGGAGTCCCCGAGTCAGATCGTCGAAGGGCTGCTGAGGGTTGCCGAAGTGTTTGGAGAAGACCTGCCGCGGAACAGCGCGTTTCGCGCCATTCTTGTCGATCATCTGACTTCTCTCATGCGCCATGGCGCGGTCGAAACGGCCAGACGCGTGGGCTGACTGTTCGCGTTGCGCCGGTCGACCGGAACGAGGCGAATGCCACCCCGTCTCCAGCGACCTCACCCCGCCAGCTTCGCCTTCAGCCGCTCGTTGAGCAGCGCCGGGTTGGCCTTGCCGCCGGTCGCCTTCATCACCTGGCCGACGAAGAAGCCCAAGAGCTTGTCCTTGCCGCCGCGGTACTCGGCGACCTTGTCGGCGTTCTTGGCCATGATATCGTTGATCGCGGCGTCGATGGCGCCGGTGTCGGTGACCTGGCGCAGGCCCTTCTCCTCGACGATGTCCTTGGCCGCCTTGCCGGTCTCGAACATCTCGGCGAAGACGTCCTTGGCGATGCGGCCGGAGATGGTGTTGTCGGCGATCAGGTCGATGAGGCCGCCCAGGGCTTCCGCCGAGACCGGCGATTCCGCGATCGACTTGCCGGCCTTGTTGAGCAAGCCGAACAGCTCTGAGCTGACCCAGTTGGAGGCGAGCTTGGCGTCGCGGCCCTTGGCGACCGCCTCGAAGAAATCGGCGCTCTCCTTCTCGCCCACCAGCACCCCAGCGTCGTAATCGCTCAAGCCCAGATCCTTCACGAAGCGGGCGCGCTTGGCGTCCGGCAGTTCCGGCAGGGTCGCCTTGATCTCGCTCACCCATTTGGGGTCGAGGATCAGGGGCAGCAGATCCGGATCGGGGAAATAGCGGTAATCATGCGCATGCTCCTTCGAGCGCATCGAGCGCGTCTCGCCCTTGCCCGGATCGTAGAGCCGCGTCTCCTGGCGGATCGAGCCCCCCTCCTCCAAGATTTCAATTTGCCGGCGCGCCTCGTATTCGATCGCCTGCTGCACGTAGCGGATCGAGTTCACGTTCTTGATCTCGCAGCGCGTG
>Ga0268299_1001977_pt1 | contig 28381 bp, 20 predicted proteins | sample NOBtaG_FD_193484 | JGI IMG/M metagenome (GOLD analysis project Ga0268299, IMG submission 193484) | Activated sludge microbial communities from bioreactor in Nijmegen, Gelderland, Netherland - NOB reactor | ecosystem: Engineered > Bioreactor > Aerobic > Activated sludge | place: Netherlands...
ATCCGCTCGCAGGGCGCGAAGTGCCACGCCAGGAGGGTGCGGCTCATCTGCATCACGCGCCGGTTCTCGCGCTGCGCCGGCAGGCCGGCGAGCAGGACCACCGCGACGCAGACGGCGGCGGCGGCGAACGGCCGGGTGTGGTGCTGCGGCCAGCGGCGCGCCGCCCAGTCGGCGACGCCGGCGACCAGCAGGGCGGCGAGCGCCGGCACCAGGGGGACGAGGAAGCGATGACCGTAGAACACGTCGCCACCGACGGCGGCGACGTAGGCGAGGTAGGCGAGCGCGAAGAGGGCGATGGGCGCGAGGCGCCGCCGCGCGGGAGCGGCGAGGGCCGTGGCGGCGCCGGCGAGCAGGAGCGCGCCCCGGCCGGCGAGCAGGAAGTCGGCGAGGTAGGAGAGGCCGCGCTCGATCTGCGCCTGCGTGCCGCCGACCTTGGCGTGAAAGGTGTTGGGTACGAGGGCGCCGTAGTACCACCAGCGCCAGGCGAGGTAGGGCGCGAAGAGGGCGGCGAAGAGCGCCGCATAGCGGGCGCCCCGGCGGCGATCGCGCAGCAGCGCGTCGGCACAGAGGACGGCGGCCAGCAGCGCGCCCTCGGGGCGCGTCAGCGCGGCGAGGGCGAGGGCGACGGGGGCTGCCAGCGAGGCGGCGCCGCGGCGCAGGTGCAGCCAGATCGAGGCCGTGACCAGGAGCGTGAACAGCGCCGTCTCCATGCCCGACGGCATCCACCACGAGAGCGCCGGGAAGAAGGCCGCGAGGGGGGCCGCGAGCGCGGCCGCCGGCCGCGCCGCCGGCGACGAGATCTCGGCCGCGAGCGCGGCGGCGAGCAGCGCGGCGCCGAGGCCGCAGGCGATGCCGAGGACGGTGCTCCAGATGCGCATGTCGGCGCCCAGCACCTCTCCCACGGCGCAACTCGCTACCCACAGGAAGTTGGTGTAGCCCTCGACCCGCTCTCCCGGGTTGAACACCAGACCCAGACCGCGCGCCCAGTTGCGCGCGTAGACGAACGAAATGTATGCATCGTCCGGCTTCCACTCGAAGTACGCCCCGAGCGCCGCAGCGGCGAGGAGCGTGATCAGGAGGACGGCGCCGCCGAGCCGGTGCTGTCGTTGCATCTGAAGCACCATTCACAGAGTCATCCCGGACTTTCAAGCATCGCCCTGGCGGCGGCGCTGGCGCTCGCGGCGGCGGCATGCAGCCGACCGGCGACGGCGCCGATGACCTTCGCGCCGGCGGCGATGACGGTCGAGGGGCGGCACACCGCCGCGGCCGACGGCAGCATCACCTTCTGGGGGCCGGGCGTGCTGCGGCTGCGCCTCTACCTGGCGCGCGGGCCGGTCGAGATCGCCGTCGAGGCGCGCGGCAGCAGCGCCGCCGGCGCGGCGCCGACGCTCGAGGCACGCCTCGACGGCCGTGCGATCGGCTCGTGGGCGGTGCCCCCCGGGGGCGCGCGGACCCACTCCTTCGCGACCGAGGTCGGCAACGCGCACGAGGCTCTGATCGAGATCGCCTTCACCAACTTCCACGACGGCGGCACACCGCTGTCGAGCCGGGTCGTGTCGGTGCGCCGCCTGGCGGTCCGCTCGCCCGCCGACTGAAACCCGCTGGCACCTCGCGGCGCGCGGGGCTAGCCTGCGCCGCCATGGCGAAGAAGGGGGAGAGCCGGGCCGAGCGCCGCCGCGCCGAGGCCTTGCGGCCGATGCCGGCGCGCGACCGCACCAACGCCGTCCTCGGCGCCGGCCTGGTCGCGTACCTGGCGATCCTCGCGACCATGGTCGCCTTCGACAGCTACACCTTCGTGCTCAAGAGCGCGGTGATCCCGTTCCTGCTGGCCGCCGCGGTGCTGTCGCAGCGCTTCGGCGGCTTCGTCAACGACTGGGCGATCTTTCTCGGCGTGGTGGTGTGGTACGATGCGCTCCGCAGCGCCGTCTACGCCGTCATCACCCATTTTCAGTTGCCGATGTACGCCGTCTACGCGATCGACTGGGAGCGCGCGCTGTGCGGCGGCGCGATCGCGCCGGTGGTGGCGCAGCAGTGGCGCGCCGCGCTCGGTGAGCCGCTCTGGCTCGATCGCTTCTTCGTCCTGCTGCACGCTTCGCACTTCCTCGTCTTCCTGCTCTTCGGCTTCGTTCTCTGGATGCTACGGCGCGAGGCCTTCCGCACCTACGCCGCGGCAATGGTGGCGGTGCTCTTCCTCGGTCTGGCGGTCCAGCTCGCGGTGCCGACCCTGCCGCCCTGGCTGGCGGCGCGCGACTTCGGGCTGCTGCCGCCGATGCCGCGGCTGATCGACTCGGTCTACAACGTCCATCTCCCCTCGCTGGCGAAGATGTTCGACATCAATCCGATCGCCGCCATGCCGTCGCTGCACGCGGCCATGCCGGTGTTGTGCGCGGCGGTCGCGCTGCACTACCTCGGCCGCCGCGGCCTGGTGGTCGCGGCCTACGCCGCCGGCGTCTGTCTGGCGGTCGTCTATCTGGGCGAGCATTACCTGGTGGACGTGCTCGCCGGCATCGCGCTCTCGCTCGCGGTGTACGCCGGCGTGCGCCGCTGGGGCGAGCCCGCGACCAGCCTGGCGGCGCCCAACGGCATCTCCGCGGAGCGATTGGCGCTGCGGCCGATCGCCGCCGCCGTGGCGCTGGTGCTGCTCGCCTTCGGCTGCGGTCAGCTCGCCTCTGCCTGGCTGGCGCCGCTGCCGATCACGCGCGCCTTCGTCGAGCGCGAGTTGGTCGGCCGCAGCCCCTCGGCCCACTACCTCCTCGGCCGCATCGCGCTGGAGGAGGGCGATGCGGAGGAGGCGCGGGTGCAGCTCACGCGCGCGCTCGCCGACCTGCCGGGCGCCGAGGAGCAGAAGGTGGTGCGCTCCTTCCTCGAGCAGGCGGTGCGGCAGGCGGGCGAGCTGGGTGCCGCGGCGACGCGGCTGCCGGCGCTCGGCGCGCAGCCCGCGTCGCCCTGAGCCGCGCTTCTCCCAGGAGCGAGAATCGCTCCTCGCGCTCTCGCCAACCGTGGGACGGGCGAGGTCACATGCTTCGCATGCGCGGGCCCTCCCGTCCGGGCACGAGAGTTGGACACGTCATCCTCCAAGGCTCGCAACAGAAGGGGGAACGGTCATGACTTCCTCTCGCAGGGCGGTATGGACCGGCCTGGCCACGGCGGTGCTGGCGTTCGCGCTCGGCACCGGACCTCTCGCGGCGCAGGAACTGAAGCGCTGGCACCTCGACCAGAACAACTGGCAGGATGCGCAGAACCTCCTCCCCGAGGTCGTTCTCAAGCGGGTGGAGAAGGGCGAGTACGCCTTCGACGTGCAGGAGGCCGACCCGGTGAAGTTCCGCCACAACTATTCCGACGGCTTCTGGCGGGCGAGCGAGGCCAACGACGGCAAGTACGATGTCGACGTCGACACCTGCGGCTTGAAGGAGGTCGCCACCGGCAAAATCCCGAGCTTCTACTACGGCTATCCCTTCCCGAAGATCGACCCGAAGGAGCCGATGGCGGCCTGTAAGATGGCGTGGAACTTCGAGGCTGCCAACGCGATGATCGAGGGCGCTGGCGCGACCTTCACCCTCAACGGCCTCGATGCCAGCGGCGAGTACAAGCGCATCAAGCTCTGGCTGCACTTCAACTATTTCCTCGGCCGCCAGGGCGGTCCGATCGACAACCCCGAGAACCTTCGCTACGTCGACCTCGCCAACGTCACGGAGCCGCTCGACGTCGACGGTGTCGCCGGGCTGACGAAGCGGCTGAACGACTGGACCTCGCAGGACGAGGAGTGGACCTACGTGCCGTCCACCCGGCGCGTGCGCCGCATCAACGCCGCGACCCGCTCCGATCCCGTCGGCGGGCTCGACATCTTCGCCGACGATCTCAACTGCTACGGCGGCAAGATCGAGTACTACAAGTGGAAGCTGGTCGGCGAAGGCCAGGTGCTGGCGCCGCTGCTGTCGCCCGATCCCTTCAAGCAGACCTGGGTCAGCAAGACGCGCGCCGAGATCCCGATCCCGTACTTCAAGGCCGCCTACGAGTCCGCCGGCTCCAAGGGCGTTCCCTGGCTGGTGGTCGAGAACCTGGTGATGGTGCCGCGGCCGGTGTGGATCATCGAGGGCGAGTCGCAGGACCCGTACTACAACTTCGGTCGCGTCATCATGTACATGGACAAGGACCTGTACCGCATCTGGTGGAAGCTGGTGCACAACCGCGCCGGCGAGTACTTCTACAACACCGCCTGCGCCTACCACTTCTCCACCAACGACGACGGCACCTTCAGCGCCGTCACGCCCAACATGGTGGTGGCGGTGAACGACAAGGTGAACCGCGCCTGCCTGGCGGGTCGCTACAAATCGCAGTTCATCGAACGCGCCTACGAGGACAACTATTTCACGCTTCGACGTCTGACGCGGCTGGGCGACTGAGCCGGCCGCAGAGGGGGAGGGCATGAAACGCTTCGCGCGATTGGCATCCGTCGCGTCGGGGCTTGCCGCAATCCTCAGCGCGGCTGCTCCGGCGGAGGCCGTACCGCTGGACGAGGAGGGGACCATCCGGCTCGGGGTGCGCACCTACGTCAACGCCCGCGTCGGCACGGAGCAGACCGACAAGACCTACGTCGTCAGCGACACCAAGCCGGCCTACACTCTGCTGACCTCGCAGACCTTCCCGCAGTCGCCGGCCGGGCACCTGCGGCAGAACCGCAGCTTCATCGAGGCCCAGCTCGACCACGACCTCACCAACCTGATCAAGAAGGACTTCGGCCCGCTGGCGCTGCTGAAGGACCTGCCCTTCAAGATCGACCTGATGAAGTACACCCTGACCTACCGCGGCGAGTTCGAGAACCTCTACAACTGGGGGCCGAGCGAGTTCAGCGGCAGCGACGCCTACCGCGAGCTGCTGGAGAACGCCGACGGGCAGTTCGATCCGCCCAACACCTGCACCCTGCAGAGCTGCCCCGACATCCCCTTCGCGCGCTACAACCTGCGCCACCTCGGCACCGCCCGCAATCGGCTGTTCCAGGCCTTCGTCGACATCGAGGTCGACGAGCTCTTCATCCGCGCCGGGCGCCAGATCCTGGTCTGGGGCGAGACCGACGTCTTCCGCCTGATCGACAACATCAACCCGATCGACTCGAGCTTCGGCGGCTTCCTGATCGATCTCGACGAGCGGCGCGTGCCGATCGACATGATCCGCCTCAACTACGGTCTGGGCAGCTACGGCCCCATCACCGAAGCGTTCGTCGAGGGCTACGCCGCCTGGGACACGTCGGTGTCGTACTACCCCGGCAACCTGCCCGGCTCCGCCTGGACGCTGCCCAACCTCGGCACGCCGCAGGGCGTGCCCTCGGGCACGCAGCGCAACTTCATCTTCCGGCCGCCGATGAACTTCGACAGCACCCGCGGCGGAGCGCGCTTGGTGTTCAACGCGCTCGACGCGACCTTCTCGCTGGCGCACTACTACACCTACGCCGACCTGCCGGCGGCGCAGACCTGCGTCGCGGCGGGCTTCCCGGTGCAGAAGATCTCGACCGCGCGCTTCGGCTCCGGGCCGATCCCAGGATGCCCCGCGCCGGTGTTCAACGATCCCATCTCGCAGCCGCCGATCTGCATCGCGCCCAACGTGCCGGCCGGTTGCCGCCAGCCGGGTACCTTCGTGCAGGTCGGGCCGACCGCGATCTCGGTGCAGTTGCCGGCGCGGATGCAGGTGAGCGGGCTCTCGACCACCTTCGCCGTGCCCTCCGACTGGGCCGGCGTGCTCGGCCTCACCGGCGAACTGATCGTCCGCAGCGAGCTCGCCTACTTCAAGGACGAGCCCGCCGCCGCCCAGTCGCAGCTCGACCCGTTCATCTACCTGCTCGGCTCTCCGAATCCGCAGCAGACCGGCGGTACGATGAAGCGCGACTCGATCAACTTCGTGCTCGGGCTCGACACCAACCAGTTCATCCGCTTCCTGAACCCGCTCAACAGCTTCTTCATCAGCACGCAGTTCTTCTACAAGCACATCAAGAATGCGCCCGACGACATGGTGCTGCCGGTGCCGGCGAAGTACATCGCCTCGCCGATCCAGCCGTCGCTCGGCGCGATCGAGCCGATCTTCGTGAAGAACTACGCCAATCAGTACGTCCAGACGCTCTTCATCGGCACCTCCTACGCCGGCGGTCGGGTCGAGCCGAGCTTCACCGCCCTCTACGACTGGAGCGGCGCCGTGACGCTGATCCCGTCGGTCACCTTCGTGCACGACCCCTTCCGCTTCACGCTCTCGTACGACTATCTCGAGGCCGGTTCGCTCAAGGGCAACAGCGGCGTCAGCCTGCTGCGCGACCGCGACAACGTGCTGTTCCAGTTCGAGTACGTCATCTGAGCCGCGGACGGACGCGGGTCGGAGCCGGCAGGGCCCACCGGCGCAGTTGACTCGCACTGCGCCGGCCGACTAGGGCGCGTGCGTGCTCGGTTCGCGACGCCATGGGTCGATCGGGGGCAACACGGCGCTGGCGGTCGCCGCTGGCCTCGTCGCGTTCGCGCTGGTGGAGGCGGCGATCCGCGTCGCCGGCACCACCGATGCCGACGGCAACTTCTCGCTGCGCGGCCGGCGCTGGCTGCCGCTGCAACTGCCGGTCGCCGAGACGAGGCGCAAGGTCGGCGAGTACCTGACTGCCGGCGCGGCGACGCGCCTGATGTACGACCCCGACCTCGGTTGGGCGCCGCGGCCGGGCGCCGATTCGGCCGATCGCCTCTACCACTACAACGCCCAGGGGCTGCGCGCCCCCGTCGAGTACGCACCGGCGCCGCCGCCCGGTACGCTGCGCCTCGCCCTGTTCGGTGACTCGTTCATCCACGGCGACGAGGTCGGATACCAGGACACGATCGGGGCGCGGCTCGAGCAGACGCTGCGACGAGCCGGGCATGCGGTCGAGGTGCTGAACTTCGGCGTCTCGGGATACGGCACCGACCAGGCCCTGCTGCGCTGGCGCAAGCACGGCCGCTCCCTGCATCCCGACGTGGTCGTCCAGGGCCTGCAGATGTCGAACGTCAGCCGCAACGCCAACCTCGTCCGCCAACTCTACCGGCCGCACTCGGGCTTCGCCTTCTCCAAGCCGCGCTTCCGGCTCGAGGACGGACGGCTCGAGCTCCTCAATCACCCGGCCGTGCCTCCGGAGGAGCTGGTGGCGCTGGTCGCCACCTACCCGAGCTGGGAGCTGGCCCGCTACGAGCAGGCGCTGTCGCTCTACCAGCCGCACTGGTGGCTGCGCAGCCGGGCGCTGGCGCTGCTCGCCGGCGGCACGGTCACCGACCGGGACGACACCTACCGGCTCGGCGCCTCGGACGAGCCGAGCCGCGTCACCGCCGCCATTCTCGCCGCCTTCCGACGCGAGGTGGAGGCCGAGGGCGCGCGCTTCCTGGGCGTCTACCTACCCTGGACGCACGAGCTCGAGGATCTGGCGGCGGCGCGCACGCCGGGTCCTGCCGCGCTGCTGGCACGGATCCGCGAGGAGATCGACGTCGTCGATCCGAGCGATGCGCTGGCCGCCGCCGCACGCGGCTCCTCGGCCTCCCGCCTGCTCGTCGGAGCGCACTACGCCGGCGCGACCAACCAGCTCGTGGCCGATGCGATCGCCGCGCAGCTCGTGGCGGAGGGACGTTTCGCGCGCTGAGCCGTCAGCCGCCGCGGCGGCGCCGATAGAGATGGTACGGTCCGAGCTCGAGCTCGGAGGCGAACTCGGCGGCGATCACCTCGTCGTCGTAGATGCGCACCCAGTCGCTGAAGGGGCCTTTGAGGAGATAGTCGGGGTCGGCGGCGAGCAGATCGTAGGAGAGATGGAACGGCTCGGCGCGCCCGTGCTGCTCGACCGCGGCGCACACCTGCGCCGCCGGCGGATGGTGGAACAGCCAGTGCGCGCTGAGCGCGTCGACCTCCCACTCGGAGCTCTCGATGCGCGCACTGCGCGGTACGACGGCGCGGATGTAGTCCGCCATTCCCTGCGCCTCGGCCGCGGGTGGACAGCGGTGCAGCGCGAAGGCTGCGTTGAAGAGCGCCAGGGCGGCCAGCGCCAGGCTGGCTGGGCCGACGGGTAGACGACCCCGGCGCACGAGGCCATGGCGCCGCACGATCTCGGCGAGCTGGCGGCCGAGGAAGAGGGCAGACAGCACCATCGCGGGATGGGCGTAGCGCGGCCACCCCAGCGAAGCGGAGACGTACCAGGAACCGGTCGCGGCGATGAAGACGACCAGCGCCAGCTCGGCACAGCGGCGGGCCTCCCATGCGAAGGGCGGCGGTTGGCGGCGCAGGGAGGCCACGGCCGCCGCCACGCCGGCGGCGAGCAGCGCCAGCGCCAGCCAGGCGGTCGCCGGCAAGCGGCGATCGCCGACGACGAGGACGTGCGACAGGATCTGCGCCGCCAGGGTGGCGACGTGCTCCTCGTGGTGCGCCGCCGTCCTGACCGTCAGCGCCAGCGCCTGCCACGCGAGACCCGTCGCCGCCGCGCCCAGCGCGAGGGGCAGGGCCCAGCTCCGCCAGCGTCGCCCCGTGCCGCGGCTCTGGGCCCAGCCGCCGGCGACCAGCGCCGGGAACAGGCCGACGGCGATCTGGCCCTTCGAGATCGCCGCCAGCGCCGCCAGCGCTCCGGCGAGCACGGGCAGGGCGCGGCTCGGATGCGTCCACGAGGCGAACAGCGCCGAGAGGCTGGCCAGCGCCAGCGCGAGGGCGGTCGGCTCCGCCAGCGTCTGACGCCCGAGCTGGAGCAGGCTCACGCCGCCGACGCGCGGCGCAGCGAGTACGCAGAGAACGGCGACCAGTGCCACGTCGATGCCCCACAGCCACTGCGCCACGCCGTAGAGAAGGACCAGGGCGAGCAGGGAGAAGACCACGCTCGGCAGGCGCGCCTGCGCGGTGCCGATGCCGAGGCAGGCGAAGCTGGCGGCGACGGCGCCGATCTCGATCGGTCCGGAGGAGGGGATCGGCGGAAAGGGCTCGAGGCCGTTGCTGGTGAAGGTGCCGTACTCGCCACGCTCGAGCAGCGTGCGGGCGACGTTGGTGCGCAGGCCCTCGTCGAACCAGGGTCGCGGGCAGTCGCCCAGCCGCACGGTCAGCGCCGGCAGCGCGACCAACGCGATCAGTGCCAGTGCGGCGATGTGGGCTCGCTCCAACGCGTCTCGTCCTCGGGCGTCGAGGCGGCGTTGTCCAATGAAGCGTGGCGGACGTCAACCGCGCCGCTCCGACCTTGACGCGGTGGCCGGGATCTGGTCGGGGAGCGGATGCGCGACGCTCGCCCCTGCGAGGCGATCCCGGGCGACGGGACGCTGTCGCTGCCCGGTCTCCGGCTGGCGACGTACACCTTTCTCCTCGCCGCTGCGATCCTGTTGCACCAGATCCACGAGACCGGCTTCCAGCAGGCCGGCGTGGGCGACGTCGCGCTCGATCTCGCCGCCCTCTGGGCCTTGCTGCGCCCGGCCGAGGTCAGGCGCCTGCTGCTGCTGGCCGCGGTGCAGATCGCCGCCTGCGCGCTCCAGATGCCGTTCGTCTGGAACCACTGGCTGTTCGTCGCGCTCGGCAACCTCGCGCTGCTGGCCTGCGCCGCCAGCATCGCACGCCGCGGGCGGGGGGTCTCGCCGGAGGAACTCTTCGCTCGCGTGGCACCCGGCCTCCGCCTGGCGCTGGTGGCGCTCTATCTGATGGCTGCCCTCGCCAAGCTGAACCACGCCTACCTCGATCCGCAGACGAGCTGTGCCGTGGCGCTCTACGGACGGCTCGCGACCTTTCTCCCCCTGCTACCGCGCGGCCCCGTCTTCGATCGGGCGGCGATCGCCGGCAGCCTCGCCATCGAGATCGCCCTGCCGCTGCTCCTGCTCCTGCGGCAGACCCGCCTGCTCGCCGTCGTGCTCGGCGGCGCCTTTCACCTGCTGCTGGGCATCAACGACAACTACGACTTCTCCGCCGTGCTGCTGCCGTACTACTCGCTCTTCGTCGGCGCCGAGATCTGGGACGCCGGGCGCGAGCGCGTGCGGCAGTCGGCCCGGGTGGCGCGCCTCGCCGAGGCGATCCGGCGCCTCGCCGGCGAGCCCCTCGCCTTCCCGGCCGCCGCGGCCCTCGCGCTCGCCGCGGTCGCCTTCGGCAACTGGAGTGGCATCGCGCCCCTGCGCCTGCACACGCACCTGTTGCGGGGCGGCAAGCTCCTCTGGCTCGGCCTCTGCGGCGTCCTCTTCGCGGCGCTGATCGACGCGCGCCTGCACCGCCGTGCCGCGCCGCCGGCGCCGGGGCGCGACGAGCTCCGCCCGCGCACGGCCTCGGCGCTCCTCGGGCCGCTGCTGGTCATCCTCACCGGCCTCACGCCCTATCTCGGCCTCAACACCGAGCGCGCGTTCGCCATGTTCAGCAATCTCAGAACCGAAGGAGACGAATGGAATCACCTCCTGCTGCCGGCGCGCCTGCGTGTCTTCGGGTTCCAGGACGAGCTCTATCGGATCGTCGACTCCTCCGACTCCGTGCTGCGGCAGATCGCCGCCGAGGGTGCGACGGTCGTTCCCTTGGAGCTGCGCCGGCAGGTCGGCGCCAACCCGGATGCTTCGCTGGTCTACGTCGCCGGCGGCGAACGCCGCGAGCTCGCGCGTGCCGGCGACGACCCCATCCTCGGGCAGCCGCTCCCCCGCTCGTGGGCCTGGTTCTTCTGGTTCCACCCGGTCGCGCCGCAGGGCCGCTGCGCGCACTGAGGCGGCAGCCTCGCGCGCCGCGCGTCGCGTCGCCGGCGCACGGCAACGGACGCTCAGGGAGGGGTGAGCGCCGTCAGACGCTCGCTGGCGATCTTGGCCTCGGGGCTGTCGGGATAGTCGCGCACGATCTGCTGGTAGAGCTCGCGCGCATGGTCGAGGCTCTGCTGCTTCTCCTCGAGCTGAGCGGTGTCGAGGATCTCGGCGGCGCGGTTGGTGCATCCCGCGAGGGCGAGCAGGAACATGAGCGACAGGATCGCGGCGCTTCGCTTCATCGATTGCCTCCAGCGGCCTTCATGGCCGATCTCGCGGCGGAGCGCCACCCGCCGGCGACGGGTCGCCCGCGGGCGATTGCGTCGCGCCGGTGCCGCCCCTAGGATCGCCGGCCGTGTCCAGCATCCCGACTCCGGAGACCATCACCGCCGACTGGCTGAGCGAGCGCCTGCGCGAGGCCGGGCACGGCGGCGCGCGCGTCCGCTCCTTCACCGCGACGCAGGTCGGCACCGGCCAGATCGGCAAGTGCATCCGCTTCGCGCTCGAGCTCGAAGGCGCCTCGGCGGCGACGCCGCGCAGCCTGATCGGCAAGTTCCCGTCCGACGATCCGATCAGCCGGCAGACCGGCGTGCAGCTTCACAACTTCATCAAGGAGGTCTCGTTCTACCGCGAGCTCCAGTCGCGCCTCTCGATCTCGACGCCGCGCTGCTACTACGCCGCCATCGAAGGCGAGGGGCCCGAGTTCGCGCTGCTGCTGGAGGATCTCGCGCCCGCGACCCAGGGCGACCAGCTCGCCGGCTGCTCGCCGGAGGTGGCGCGCGCGGCCGTGCTGGAACTCGTCGGCCTGCACGCGCCGAGCTGGTGCGACGCGCGCCTGCGGGCGCTCGAGTGGTTGGGCGAGCCGAACGAGGCGACGGCGGGCCTGGTGCGGATGCTGTACGGCGCGCAGCTCCCCGGCTTCCTCGAGCGCTACGGCGCGCGCCTCGCCGCCGACGAGGCCGCCGTCATCGCGCGCGTGGCGGAATCGCAGGGGCTGCCGTTCGCGGCCATCGGCGAGCCGTTCTCGCTGGTGCACGTCGACTATCGCCTCGACAACCTGCTGATCGACGAGTCCCGGCGCCCGCCGCGCATCGCGGTGGTCGACTGGCAGAGCGTCACGCTCGGCAATCCGCTCGCCGACGTCGCCTACTTCCTCGGCGCCGGCCTGCTGCCCGAGGTGCGGCGCTCGGTCGAGGGCGATCTGGTGCGCGCCTACCACCGGGCGCTGTGCGCCGCCGGCGTGTCGGGCTACGACTTCGAGCGCTGCTGGGAGGACTATCGCCGCGGCACCTTCGCCGGCTTCGCCGTCACCGTGATCGCCTCGATGCTGGTGCAGCGGACCGAGCGCGGTGACGAGATGTTCGTCGCCATGGCGCGCCGCCACTCCCGCCACGCCCTCGACCTCGGCGCCGACGCGCTGCTCGGCTGACCGAGGTCGCGCCCACTGGCGGCGTTCGTCTGCGCGGTTGCACCGAGCTACGGCATCCGCTACACGACCGCCGCTCGTCCCCGTGCCGTCGACGCGAGTCATTGCCTATCCGCTGCCCTGGCGCATCGCCGCCGCCGCGCTGACGTCGATCAGCAGGGGCAGTCTGCCGGTGCTCGCCGTTCTGGTGCTCTGGCTGGGCGCGGAGCTGCGGCTCGACAACCCGCTGCGGCTGTTGCGAGTGTTCAGCGGACTGGTCGTGGTGCCTGCCGTGCTGGGGTGGTTGCTGGCGCGGGCGTTCGAGGGCCGGGTGACGGTCGCGGACGGCCTGCTGGTGCTCGAGCGCCAGACGCAGCGGATCGAGATCCCCTGCGCCTCCATCGGCCGGATCGTTCCCTGGTCGATCCCGCTCCCCGCCGGTGGCCTCTGGTTGATGCTGCGCTCCGGCCGTCGCTTCCCGCTCGCCCTCCAACTCGCCGACCCGGTGGCGCTGGTCGAGGCCCTGGTGGCGGCGGGAGCGCCGGCGCAACTGGCCGAGGCCGCGCGCGAACCGGCGGCGGTCTACGCTCGCTCTCTGCCGGCTCCGCCGTCCTGGTACGGGGCGCTGCTGCGCTACGCCCTCTTCGCGCTCGTGCCGACGCTGCCGCTGTTCCGCCTGCACCAGTGGATCGCCTACGGCGGTACCTTCGGTGAGTACTACATGTACGGGTTGCCGGCGTATGCGTTGGGATTCCTGCTGTTCTGGAGCACGTCGGCGATCTCGCTCGTGCTCTGGCGCGCGGTCCTGAGGACGCTGGCGGAGCCGTTGGTGCTGGCGTGCGCGCATCTGGCGCCGCAGCGGACTCCGCGGGTGCGCGGGTTGGTGGAGCGGTTGGTCACCGTCCTCTACTACGCCGCCGTCCCCGCCTATCTCGCCTGGCTCTGGAGCGTCTCCTGATCTGGAGTGCGGCGTGAAGCGCCGCTCTGGATCGCGGTCGATCGAGAGCGGCGCTTCACGCCGCGCTTCGCAAGCGCTTCACCAGGTGCACGACGGCGACGACCAGGCCGCCGGCGAGGATGCCGGTGCCGGCGTCGGCGGCGAGGCCGAGGGCGATCGCGGCGCCGGGGACGCCCGCGACGGCGTGCTGCGCGCTCTCGATCCACTCGTGCGCGCCCGGCAATCCGTGGGTGAGGATGCCGCCGCCGACGAGAAACATCGCTGCCGTGCCGCCGATCGACAGCGCCTTCATGAGGTACGGCGCGGTCCGCAGGATGCCCTCGCCCAGACGGCGCTGGCCGCCGCCCCGCTGGCTGAGGCGCAGGCCGAGGTCGTCGAGGCGGACGATCCCGGCGACCAGGCCGTAGACGCCGACCGTCATCAGCAGCGAGATGCCGACCAGCACGCCGATGCGCGTGCCGAGCGGGGCGCTGGCGACCGTGCCGAGGGTGATGGCGATGATCTCGGCCGACAGGATGAAGTCGGTGCGGACGGCGCCCTTGATCCGCTCGCGCTCGAGCGCGACCAGGTCGACCGCGGGGTCGACCAGCGCGCGCGCCAGCTTCCGTTCGTGGGCCGTGTCCTCGGCCTCGCGGTGCAGCAGCTTGTGGGCCACCTTCTCGAAGCCCTCGAAGCAGAGGAAGAGGCCGCCCACCATCAGCAGCGGCGTCACCGCCCAGGGGGCGAAGGCGCTGATCGCCACCGCCGCCGGCACCAGGATCGCCTTGTTGACCAGCGAGCCCTTGGCCACCGCCCACACCACCGGCAGCTCGCGCTCGGCCGCCACCCCGACGACCTGCTGGGCGTTCAGCGCCAGGTCGTCGCCCAGGACGCCGGCGGTCTTCTTCGCCGCGACCTTGGTCAGCACCGAGACGTCGTCGAGCAGCGTGGCAATGTCGTCGAGGAGGGCGAGCAGACCGGTGGCCACGGGCGGTACAAACAACGATTCGCGCCCCATCGCAAGGCGCGCCTCGTTCCTCTTCCGATCCGTGTCATCCGTCCGATCTGTGCCATCCGTGTGAACCGCTTCACGTGCGCGACCGAGCGCCGGGCGCGCCGCGCGGGTTGCCTTCGCGACCGGGGATGGTGTAGCCGCCTACGCAAGGGGTCGGTGGCGCGCCGGAGCGGCGCCGCCGAGGCAGTGCATGGAACACAACGAAACCGCAGAGGCGAGCGGCGCGGAGATGCGCCGGCGCGGATTCCTCGCGCGCCTCAGCTCCGTCGCCATGGTCACCGGCCTGGTGGCGGGCTACGGCGCCTTCGCCGCGATCATCGCCCGCTACCTCTACCCGGCGCGGCCGCAGGCCAAGGGCTGGCTGTACGTCACCGATGTCGCCGGCCTGAAGCCGGGCGACTCGGTCGTCTTCCGCACGCCCCAGGGCGCGACCGCGGCGATCGCGCGCCAGGGCGCCGGGGTCGAGGCGAGCGACTTCATCGCGCTCTCCAGCACCTGCCCGCACCTCGGGTGCCAGGTGCACTGGGAGCAGCAGAACGACCGCTTCTTCTGCCCCTGCCACAACGGCACCTTCGACCCGAGCGGCAAGGCCACCGGCGGCCCGCCGTTCGAGGCCGGCCAGTCGCTGCCGCGCTATCCCCTCAAGGTCGAGGGCGGCCTGCTCTACATCGAGGTGCCGCTCGAGCAGCTCGCCGGCGGCGGCGCCTGCACGCTCGAGAAGCCCGGCGGCCCGCCCGGGCCCGGCCACGACCCCTGTCTCTACGCGCGCGGCAGGGCGAGGGTCTGAGATGACGCGCCTCGGCGACTGGCTCTACGAGCGCCTGCCGATCTCGGCGGAGCAACTGCGCGAGCTCACCAACGAGCCCGTCCCCAACCATCTCAAGCGCTGGTGGTTCGCGCTCGGCGGCACCCCCGCCTACCTCTTCGCGATCCAGATCGTCACCGGCATCCTGCTGGCGGTCTACTACCAACCCTCGCCGGCGACCGCGTACGAGTCGGTGCGCTACATCACCCAGGAGGCGGCCTTCGGCTGGTACGTCCGCAGCGTCCACAAGTGGGGCGCGACGATGATGATCGCCGCCGTCGTCCTGCACCAGATGCGCGTCTTCTTCACCGGCGCCTACCGCAAGCCGCGCGAGGTCAACTGGTTCGTCGGCATGACGCTGCTGCTGACCACGCTGGTCACCGGCTTCACCGGCTACAGCCTGGTGTACGAGCAGTTGAGCTTCTGGGGCGCGACGGTGGCGGCCAACATCTCCGACGGCGTGCCGGTGGTCGGCGGCTTCGCCAAGGAGATGCTGCTGGGCGGCGAGACCTACAACCCGCGCACGCTGTCGCGCTTCTTCGTGCTGCACGCCGCCGTGCTGCCGGCGACCATCGTCGGCCTGATCGCGCTGCACATCGCCATCGTGCGCGTCCAGGGCGTCACCGAGCTCCACTTCCGCGACGAGGAGCGGGGCAAGCCCGATCACTTCAAGTTCTTCCCCGAGCACCTCTACACCGAGCTGATCATCGGCCTGACCCTGATGGTGCTGCTGTCGGCGCTGGCGACCATCCTGCCCGCCGCCCTCGGCCCCAAGGCCGATCCGCTGACGACCCCCGAGATCATCAAGCCGGAATGGTACTTCTACGTCGCCTTCCGCTGGCTCAAGCTCTTCTCCGCCACCACCGCGATCCTGAGCATGGGCTTCGTGGTGTTCGTCATGTTCACCTGGCCCTTCGTCGACGCCTGGATCCGGCGCAACACGCGCTACCAGGACGCCTCCGTCTGGATCGGCATCGCCGGCGCGCTGTCGATCATCGCCCTCACCGTGTGGGAAGCCGCGGTCGCGCATTGAGGACGCCTGCATGAGTCTCGAGACGAAACGCATCATCATCGCCATCCTGGGGTCCACGTTCCTGATCTCGCTGCTCTTCGTGCAGAGCCGCGAGGTCACGCGCCAACGCGAGGAGGCGGGCTTGATCCCACCCCACATCGCCGTGCCGGCGACCTCGAAGGCGTGCGTCGACTGCCACCGCCAGAACAACGCCGGCATCATCGACCACTGGAAGGGCAGCAAGCACGCGCGCAAGGGCGTCGGCTGCGCCGACTGCCACCAGGCCGACTCGCGCGACGCCGACGCCTTCAACCACTACGGCGTGGTGATCGCGGCGGTGGTGACGCCGCGCGACTGCGGCCGCTGCCACCCGCAGATCGCCGCCGAGTTCGGCCGCAGCCACCACGCCGCCGCCGGCAACATCCTCGCCTCGCTCGACAACTTCCTCGCCGAGACCGTCGAGGGCTCGCGCGTGCCGTTCAACCCGCACTCCGAGACCCCGGGACGCGCGATTGCCGTCGTCAACGGCATGGCGAGTGCGCAGATCGGCTGCCAGCAGTGCCACGGCTCGCGCGTCGGGCTGGTGTCGTCGACCGGCGGCATCCTCACCGTCGCCGACCTCCAGCCGGATGCCGACGGACGGCCGACCAACCTCGACGCCGTCGGCAAGATCGTGCGCGACCAGAACGGGCGGCCCAAGCTCGCGCCCTCGACCTGGCCCAACACCGGCATGGGGCGCATCAATCTCGACGGCTCGCTCGGCTCCTGCTCCGCCTGCCACAGCCGCCACGACTTCTCCGCCCGCCGCGCGCGCCAGCCGGAGAACTGCGGCAAGTGCCACCTCGGACCCGACCACCCGCAGAAGGAGATCTACGAGGAATCGAAGCACGGCGTGGCGTACCGCGACCTGCGCGAGGAGATGAACCTCGACGCCGACTCCTGGGTGCTCGGCAAGGACTACTCGCAGGCGCCGACGTGCGCGACCTGTCACATGTCGGGCAACGTCCGCAACGGCGGCCGCATCACCCACGACCCCGGCGAGCGCATCTCCTGGACCAACCGCCCGCCGGTCAGCCTGGCGATGGACACCGACATCAACCACAAGGTGGTGACCGAGAAGGACCCCGCCAAGCGCCGCGAGCTGGTGGTCGACACCTGGGAAGCCAAGCGGGCGCGCATGAAGGAAGCCTGCTCGACCTGTCACACCGCCGACTACGTCAACAACTTCTACCAGCAGTACGACGACTTCGTCGTCCTCTACAACGAGAAGTTCGGCAAGCCCGGCACCGCCATCATGGAAGCGCTGCTGGCGCAGGGGCTGATCACCAAGACGCAGTTCGACGAGGAGATCGAGTGGCAGTGGTACTACGTCTGGCACCACCAGGGCCGCCGCGCCCGCCACGGCGCTTCGATGATGGCGCCCGACTACGCCCACTGGCACGGCATGTTCGAGGTCGCGGAGGAGTTCTACCAGCGCTTCATCCCGTCGGCGCTGGAGATCGTCGCGCACGCCGAGAAGGAGGGTCGCACCGAGGCCGCGGCGGCGGCGCGCAAGGTGATCGACGACATCCTGGCGCGGCCGGAGCACGCCTGGGACAAGCTCGCGCCGACGCCACCCGCGGCCGGCGGTTGAGAGCGGAGAGCGGATGGACCGCAGGACCTTTCTGAAGCTCGGCGGCGCCGGCGCGGCGCTGCTCGGCACGCGCGCCACGGTGCTGGCCGAGGAGGCGCAGCAGCAGGGCCTCTCGCCCGCCGACCTGCGCTGGAGCAAGGCGCCCTGCCGCTTCTGCGGCACCGGCTGCGGCGTCGAGGTGGGCGTGCGCGACGGCAGGGTCATGGCCGTGCGCGGCGACGAGAAGAGCCCGGTCAACCGCGGCCTGCTGTGCGTCAAGGGCTACCACCTGCCGGCGCTGCTCTACGGCGGCGATCGGCTGACGCACCCGCAGGTGCGCGGCGCCGATGGCGTGCTGAAGCGGATCTCGTGGGACGAGGCCATCGGCCTGATCGCCGATCGCTTCCGCGCGGTGCTGAAGGAGCACGGGCCCGAGGCGGTCGGCATGTACGGCTCGGGGCAGTGGGCGGTGTTCGACGGCTACGCGGCGCTGAAGTGGTTCAAGGGCGGCCTGCGCAGCAACAACCTCGAGGGCAACGCGCGCGTCTGCATGGCCAGCGCCGTCACCGGCTTCCTGTCGCAGTTCCAGAGCGACGAGCCGATGGGGTGTTACGAGGACTTCGAGAAAGGCGACGACTTCGTGCTCTGGGGCAACAACATGGCGGAGATGCACCCGGTGCTCTTCAGCCGCATCCTCGAGCACAAGCGCACCGATCCCGACGTGCGCATCGTCGACATCGGCACGCGCCGCACGCCGACCACCGACTACGCCGACCTCTACGTCGAGATCCGCCCCGGCACCGACCTCGCCCTCGCCAACGGCATCCTGCACCTGCTGCTGGCCGAGAACCGCTTCGACCTGGCGTTCCTCTCCGAGAACGCGGTCTACAAGCGCGGCATCGAGAACCTGGAGGAGATCGGCTACGGCTGCTACGGCGCGCAGGCCGAGCGCTACACCTTCGAGGACAAGCTGCGCGATGCGTCGCTCGACGAGATGCGCGCCTTCCTGGCCGACTACACGCCGGCGCAGGTGAGCGCGATCAGCGGCGTGCCGGAGGCCCAGATCCGCGCGCTGGCCACTCTCTATGGCGACCGCAACCGCGGCACCGTCAGCCTCTGGTGCATGGGCGTCAACCAGCACGTGCGCGGTACGTGGATGAACAACCTGATCACCGACCTGCACCTGGTCACCGGCAAGATCTCGCGCCCGGGCGCCAACCCGCTCAGCCTCACCGGCCAGCCGTCGGCGTGCGGCACCGTGCGCGAGGTCGGCACGCTCTGCAACCGCCTGCCCGCCGACATGGTGGTCACCAACCCCGAGCACCGCGCCAAGGCAGAGAAGATCTGGGGGCTGCCGGCCGGGACGATTCCGGCCGAGCCGGGCTACCACACGCTCGACCTGTTCCGCGCGCTCGAGCGCGGCGACGTCAAGGCGCTCTGGATCCAGACGACCAACCCGTGGGTGTCGCTGCCCAACCTGCACCGCTACCCGCGCAAGCCGGGCGACGGGCGTTTCGTCGTGGTCAGCGACATCTACCCGACGCCCACCACAGACGTGGCCGACGTCATCCTGCCCGCCGCCGCCTGGGTCGAGCGCGAGGGCTGCTTCGGCAACACCGAGCGCCGCACCCAGCACTGGGACAAGGCGGTCGAGCCGCCGGGCGAGGCGCGCGAGGACGCCTGGCAGACCATCCAGGTGGCGAAGCGCATGGGCATGGGCCATCTCTTCCCGTGGCCGGAGGACGATTGGCATCGACCGATGTTCGAGGAATACCGCCAGTTCACCCTCGGCAACGGCCACGACCTCGCCAGCTACGACCAGTTGCGCGCCACCCGCGGCCTGCAGTGGCCGGTGGTGGACGGCAAGGAGACGCGCTACCGCTACGCCGCCGGCTTCGACCCGTACGTGAAGAAGGAGCGCGGCGTCGAGTTCTACAAGGCGCACGGCTACGGCGACCGAGCCGCGGTGATTCTGCGGCCGTACCAGCCGCCGGCCGAGGTTCCCGACGAGGAGTACCCGATGTGGCTCTGCACCGGGCGCGTGCTGGAGCACTGGCACACCGGCTCGATGACGCGCCGGATCCGGCAACTGCACCAGGCCGTGCCCGAGGCCTACGTCGAGGTGAACCGCGCCGACGCCGTCGCCCTCGGCCTCAACCCCGGCGACCGCGTGCGGGTCGTCAGCCGGCGCGGCAAGGTCGAGCTGCCGATTCAGGTCGACGGCCGCGGCCGGCCGCCGCGCGGCTCGGTCTTCATCCCCTTCTTCGACGAATCGCGCCTCGCCAACCTGCTCACGCTCGACGCGATGGACTCGATCAGCAAGGAGCCGGACTACAAGAAATGCGCGGTGCGCCTCGAGCGGGTCTGATCTGGAGTGCGGCGGAATACCGCCGCACTCCAGACCTGGCGTTGGTCGTCTTGCTGCTCTTTCTCGTGTGCGCCTGCGACCGCGCCGAGCCGCCGCCGGGTCCCTCGCCGGCGGTCGCGCGCGCCGAGCGCCGCCTCTACGACGGCGCCCCGCCGGTGATCCCGCACGCCCGCATCGGGCCGCCGTGCATCTCGTGCCACAACCAGCACGGCATGGAGGTCGCGGGCCTGGGCTACGCACCGCCCTCGCCGCACGAGGTCACCGCCGGCCTGAGTGCGATCAGCCGCTGCGAGCAGTGCCACGTCTTCCGCACCACCTCGGCGGTGTTCGACGACAACGGCTTCGTCGGCCTGCGCCAGGACCTGCGTCGCGGCGGCCGGCTCTACGACGGCGCGCCGCCGGTGATGCCGCACCCGGCGTTCATGCACGAGAACTGCCGCGCCTGCCACACCGGCCCCGCCGCGCGCGCCGAGGTCGTCTGCGACCACCCGGAACGCGTCCGCTGCCCCCAGTGCCACGTGCAGCAGACGACCGCCGGCGCCTTCGAGCGGAGATGAGTCGCGCGGCGCACGGGTTCGGGGGAGGAAGAGCTTGGGACACGGATGACACGGATCGGACGGATGACACGGAATCGGAGTGGCGCGCGTCCCCGCCCCGAGCGACGCCAGCCTCGCTCCGGATCCGCGTTGATCCGCGTTCATCCGCGGCCCCTGTTCCGATCCGTTTCATCCGTCCGATCCGTGTCATCCGTGTCCCTCCGACGCCTCGCCGCGCTTGAAGCACACGGACGGCCGGTGTTAAGAGCCGCGCGTGGCCGCGGCAACGGAAGCATCGGCCGGAGTGTTCGAGGCCTTCGTCCCGCGAACGGCGCAGCGCCTGTTTCTCGCTACGGATGGGCCGCCTTCGCAGCCTCGGGCGGAAACGCTCTCCGCGGCGCTGATGTTCGCCGACGTCTCGGGCTTCACGCCGCTGGTGGAGAGCCTCTCGCGCCAGGGCGAGCGCGGGCCCGAGGAGGTGCAGCGCATCGTCAACTTCTGCTTCGGGCGGCTGACGGCGGCGGTCGAGGAAGCCGGCGGCGACCTGCTGTGCTTCGCGGGCGACGCCGCGCTCGCGCTCTGGCCGGCGGAATCGCCCGCCGCCCTCGGCGCCGCGGTCGCGCGTGCGGCGCAGTGCGCGCTCGCGATTCAGCGTCGCCTCGACGGCAGCGACCTCGAGGGCGGACACTCGCTGCGCCTGCGAATCGCGCTCGGCGCCGGCGCGCTCCAGATCGCTAGCCTCGGCGGCGTCGACGGCCGCTGGCAGGTGCTCGCCACCGGCGCGCCGCTCGAACAGGTCGCGCAGGCGCTGCGCGGCACCCGCCCGGGCGACGTGACCCTGGCACCGGAAGCGGTCGCGGCGGCGCGCGATCAACTCCTGGGCGCCGAGGTGGCGGGCGGCGGACTGCGACTCGAGCGGCTGCTGACACTGGCTGCGCCGGCTGCGTCGTTCACCGCCTGCGGCAACTCCGCCGGACTGCGCCCTTACGTCCCGCGTGCGGTCCAGGCCCGCCTCGACGCTGGCTTGCACGAGTGGCTCGGCGAGTTCCGCCGCGTCTCGGTTCTGTTCGCCAACTTCGCCGCCGCCGCCGGCGACGCCCTCGATGCCCTCCAGCCTGCCATCGCCGCGATGCAGGAGGCCGTCTACCGCTACGGCGGCAGCGTCAACCAGGTGGTTGCCGACGAGAAGGGCATCACCCTGGTGGCGGCGTGGGGCGTGGCCCAGCACGCCCACGAGGACGCCCCCGTGCGCGCCGTGCTCGCGGCCCTCGCGCTCGAGCGGCGGCTCGCCGAGCTCGGCCTCGCGGTGCGCGTCGGCGTCGCCACCGATCGCGTCTTCGCCGGCCTACGCGGCCACCCTTCGCGGCTCGAGTTCGGGCTGATGGGCGACGGCGTCAACCTGGCGGCGCGCCTGGCGCAGGCGGCGCGCCCGATCCTGTGCGACGCCGCGACGCGCGCCGCCGCGCGCGAGCGCGTCGTCTTCGAATCGCTCCCGCCGGTCCACCTCAAGGGCAAGGCGGAGCCGGTCGACGCCTACCGCCCGCGCGCGACGCGCGCTGCGACGACCTCGGGGGCGGTACCGGTCGGGCGGGCGGCCGAGCTCGCCGTGCTGGAGGAGAGGTTGCTGGCGCTCGAGCACGGCGGCCGCGGCGGCGCGATCCTGATCGAGGGCGAGCCCGGCATCGGCAAGTCGCGCCTGCTGCGGCACCTGGTCGAGCGGGCGCAGGAGCTGGGCGTGCGCGCTCTGGTCGGCGCCGGCGACGCGATCGAGCGCTCGGCCGCCTACCACGCCTGGCGGCCGGTGGTGGCACGCCTGCTGGCGGGCATGCGCGGCGGCGACGCCGCCGCGCTGGTCGATCGCCTGCAGCACCTGGCGGGCGACGAGGCGCTCGACGGCGACCTGCTGGCGCTCCTCAACCCGCTGCTGCCGTTGGCTCTCGCCGAGAGCGCGACCACGCGCGACATGGCCGCCCGCAGCCGCGGCGAGGGCGCTCGCGAGCTGATGGTGCGCATCCTCCGCGGCGTCGCCGCCCGCGGACCGACGTTGTTGGTGATCGAGGACGCGCACTGGCTCGATTCCGCCTCGCGCGAGCTGGTCGAGGCGGTGGCGCAGCGCGTCTCGCCGTTGCTGCTGGTGGTCGGCACGCGCCCGCAGGGCGCCGACGAGCGCTCCTGGTCGGCGCTGCTGGGCCAGCCCGGCGCCGCCCACCTCCGACTCGACGTGCTGTCGCCGGCGGAGTCGCTCGCGCTGGTGTGCCGTCGCCTCGACGTCGACCTCGTCCCCGAGGAGGTGGCGCGCTTCGTCCACGAGCGCGCCGGCGGACATCCGCTCTTCGTCGAGGAGCTGACCTACGCGCTGCGCGATCGCGGTCTGCTGCGGGTCGAGGGCGGCGAGTGTCGCCTCGCCGGCGATGACAGTGCGCTGGCATCGACGCAACTGCCGGCGACGGTGCAGGGCGTGGTCGGCTCGCGCATCGACGCCCTCTCCCCGCGCGAGCAGCTCACGCTCAAGGTCGCCAGCGTCTTCGGCCAGCGCTTCGAGGTCGAGGCGCTGCGCGCCGTCCACCCGCTCGCCGCCGAGCGCGATTCGCTCGACGAGCAGCTCGACGCCATGGTGCGGGCGCAGCTCGTCCAGCCGGAAGCGGCCGGGGCGCGCCGCGCCTTCCTCTTCAAGCACGTCATCCTGCAGGAGATCGCCTACGGGCTGCTGCCGTACGCGCAGCGGCGGCCGCTGCACCGCGGCGTCGCGCTCTGGTACGAGCAGGCACAGGCGCGGGAGGTCTCCTCGCTGTATCCGCTGCTGGCGCATCACTGGCGCCACGCCGAGGAAAAGGCGAAGGCGCTCGAGTACCTGGAGAAGGCCGGGCGCCACGCGTTGCACGCGCTCTACGCCAACCGCGAGGCCGAGCGCTTCTTCGGCGAGCTGCTCGAGCTCGCCGACGAGATGCAGGCCGAGGCCTCGGCTTCGGCCGGGGCCGAGCGCGTCGAGCGGCGCTCGCGCTGGGAGCGCGAGCTGGGCGAGGCGATCGCCAACCAGGGGCGGCCGGCCGACGCGGTGCGGGTGTTCGAAGGGGCGCTGGCGCGGCTCGGCGACCCGCCGCCGGCGACGCCGCGGCGGCTGGTCGCGCGGCTGCTGGCGCGCGTCGGGCGCCAGGTGCTGCATCGCGCCCTGCGCGCGCCACGGCCGTTGCGCGCCGATGACGGCGCGCGCCCGGCCGAGCTCGAGGCGGTGCGCGCCTACGCCCGTCTCGGTGCCTGCTACTACGTCCTCGATCGCTACCCGCCCGCGCTCTACGCGCTGATCTCGGGCCTCAACCGCGCCGAGCGCCTCGGCCCGACCTCCGAGCTGGCGCTCGCCTACGCCGACGCCGGCAACGCCGTCGGCATGGTGCCCCTGCACCGTCTGGCGCGCACCTACGGCGCGCTGGCGCGGGCGACGGCAGAGCGCGTCGACAGCCCCTCGACCACCGCGATCGTGCTGTCGCGCTCGAGCATCTACCGCACCGTGGTCGCCGACTGGAGCGCGATCGAGGACCTCGAACGCGCGCGCCAGATCTCGGCCCGTCTCGGCAACCACTTCCAGTGGGAGGAGACCACCTACGTCCTCGTGCGTCTGCTCTTCTTCCGCGGCGACCTCGAGGAAGCCTGCGGGCTGGCGGTCGCGCTCGACGCGCGGGCGCGGGAGAGCGGAGCGCGGGTGCACCGGGTGTGGGCGATCGAGGCGCACGCCGAATGCCTCCTCCGCCTCGGTGCGCTCGACGAGGCGATCGAGCAGGCGCAGTGCGCGCTGCAACTCGCCGAGGAGGGAGGGCCGGCGGAGCGCCACGTCCAGGGCGGCGCGCAAGGGATCCTGGCCAGCGCCTGGAGCCGCAAGGGCGACGTCGCCCGCGCGCTCGCCGCGGCCGAGACGGCGCTGGGCGCGGCGCAGCGGAGCTCCGGCACGGGGTACAACTTCTCCGCGACCATCGGGGTGGCGGAGGGCAGTCTCGCCGCTGCCGACGGTGGCGCGCTCTCGGCCCGCGCCGCCGAGCTCGCCGCCCAGGCGTGCAAGCTGCTGCGCACCTACGCGCGGCGTGTGCCGATCGCCGAGCCGGCGGCGCACTACTGGCAGGGCCGCTTCGATTGGGCGCTGGGGCGCACGACCGCGGCGGCGCGCGCCTGGACGGCGAGCCTCGAGGCGGCCGAGCGCATGGGCCTGCGCTACGACGCCGCGCAGGCGCACGGCGAGATCGGCCGCCATCTCCCCGCCGGCGATCCCAGCCGGCAACGGCATCTGGAGACCGCGGCGGCGGTGTTCGCGGAGATCGGCGCCGCCTGGGACGCGGCACGGGCGCGCGCATGAGGCACCCCCGCATCGAGTTCGAGATCGGCATTCTGCTGGTCGCCGTGCTGTACTCGATCTACGCCTGGCGCCGCGGCGGCGCCTTCTTCGGCCTGATGCTACCGGCGATCGCGCTCTACAGCTTCATCGCCGAGGTCGTCGCCGTACGCGTCACCCACAACTACTTCTACGCTCCCTTCTTTCTGCAGGTGTGCGGGCCGCCCGGCAGCTACACGATGAACTTCTGCACGATTCCGAACTACTGCGTGCCGCTCGCCATCCCGCTGGCCGAGGCGATCATCGTGTTCAGCATCGTGCGCACCACCGACCAGCTCCGGCCTCCCTGGTACGCCCGGCCGTTTCTCGACGCGGTGATCGCGACCAACATGGACGTCATCTTCGATCCGGTGGTCTCGCTCAGCGTCTGGTGCGGGCCCGAGCCGCGTCCGTCCGCGCTCGGCCTCGGGTTGTGGACCTGGCTGCTCCACCCCAGCGATCCGGGCCTCTGGTTCGGCGTGCCGCTGAACAACTACATCGCCTGGTGGGGCTCGGTGTTCGGTTTCTCGGTCGCGCTGCGCGGCGTGCAGGCGTGGTACGGCGTCGAGCGCAGTGACCTGCGCCACCACTTCTGGGAAGCCCTCAAGATGATGCTGCTGGTCGTCGTCGCGGCGCTGCTCGCGGGCGGCGCGGTGGTGGTGCTGGTGAACCTCGCCTTCGCCGCCATCGACGCCGACGCCTGGCGCTGGGCGGTCACGTTGGCGTTGCTCTTCGGCTCGCTCGCCTTCGCGGCGACCACGCGCAGGACCTGGCGGCGCGATCATCCGACGCAGTGGTCGCTGCTCATCGGCCACGGCTTCTTCTTCGCGATCGCCGGTGCCTTCCTGGCGTGGAACGCGATCTGGAGGATCCACCCCTGGCTGATCCTGGTCTGGTTCGTCACCGCCCTGGTCGGCCTCGCCTACGGCGCGGCCCCGTACGCGCACCACCTGCGTCGGGCGCGATGAAGCCGGCCGCGCGCGCTCTCTGGCGCTTCGCCGTCGATCTCGAGCGCTTCGTGCGCATTCATTTCATGGGGTTCTCGGCGATGTGGCCGATCCTCGGGGCGATCTCCGTGGCCCGCGCCGACGCCCTCGCGCTGCTGCCGGGTCTGCTGGCGGTGGCGCTCTGCTTCCACGTCTACGCCGCGGTGCTCAACGACGTCGTCGACCTCGAGGTCGATCGCACCCAGCCCCTGCGCGCCGGTCACCCGCTGGTGCGCGGCGCGCTCCGCCCGGCGGCGGCGCTGGCGATCGCTCTGCTCCAGATCCCGCTGGCCTTCGCCCTGCTGCACGTGACGTTCGGCCCCAACCTCCCCGCCGCCGCCGCTCTCGCCGCGGCCTTCGCCTGCATGACGATCTACGACCTCTGGGGCAAGCGCTGCCCGTTGCCGCCGCTCACCGACGCGGCCCAGGGCGTCGCCTGGGGTGCGCTGGCGCTGGTGGGGGCGCTGGTGGCGGGCGAGCCGAACGCGCTCACCGCGGTGGTCTGCGCCTACGCCGTGGGCTACCTGCTGCTGATCAACGGCGTGCACGGCGGCATGCGCGATCTCGCCAACGACCTCGCCTGGGGACGGCGCACGACGGCTCTCTTCCTGGGGATGCGTCCGGACGCCGCCGGCGCGGCGAGCGTCCCCGTGCGTGCGCGCCGCTTCTGCTTCGCCGTCCAGGCGCTGCTGGTGGCGATCTTCCTCGCGCCGGTGGCGCGCAACGACCTCGGCTTCGACGGCGGTGCGCGGATCGCGGCCTGGGCCGTCGCCGCGGCGCTCGCGCTGGGCTGCGTGCTGTTGATGCGGGCGGTGCTCGAGCCGCGCGGCCGCGACTGGGAGATGGTTTTCCGCCTCCACCTCGCGGTGCTGCTCTGGCCGCTGGTCTTCCTCTTCGCCGCCTATGCCGGTGGCGCGGTCGGCGCGGGGCTGGTGGCGATCTTCTTCCTGCCGATCGTGTTCATGCGCTGGGGGCGGCTGATGCTGCGCCGCGTCTGGGAGGGCGCGCTGGCGCGGTCGCGCTGAGCGAGCGCCTCGCGAAAGCTCACCAGGCGCGCCTTCCGCTCGTCCCAGAGTGCGAGGCGGAAGCTGCGGGCGCACTCGGCCGCGGTGATGCGGTTGACGTCGGCCAGCGCCGGATGGCGGCGCAGGCACTCCCACAGCCGGTAGTTGGGCACGCGCGGGCAGAGGTGGTGGACGTGGTGCAGGCCGATGTGGCCGGTGAACCAGTCGAGGACGGCGGGCAGGGCGAGGAAGCTGCTGCCGCGTAGCGCGGCGGCGTGCGCATCCCAGGAGTCGCCGGCCTGCCAGTAGGTGCGCTCGAACTGGTGCTGGACGTAGAACAGGCAGACGCCCGCCCACGCCATCAACGCCACGATCGGCAGCTCGACCGCCAGCAGTCGCGGAAAGCCGACCAGCCAGCCGAGCGTGCCCCACAGCGCGACGATGGCGGCGTCGGTGGCGAGGACGCTACGGCGCGCGCGCGCCGCGGGCGCCGGCAGGTGCACGGGGATGCGATGGCGGAGGAGGAACTGGAAGACGCCGCCCAGGCCGACCAGCACCAGCGGGTGGCGGTAGGTGCGGTAGAGGAGGCGGTGCAGCGGCGAGGCGCGGGCGTACTCCGTCACGGTCAGGGTGCGGATCGCCCCCAGGCCGCGACGTCCGAGGTCGCCGACGTTGCCGTGGTGCAGGTCGTGGGTGCGCCGCCAGAACTCGTAGGGGGTGAGGGTGAGCACACCCAGGGCGCGCCCGACCCAGTCGTTGCCGGCGCGGCTGGCGAAGAAGGAGCGGTGACCGCAGTCGTGCTGGATGATGAACAGGCGCACCAGGAAGCCGGCGGCCGGCACCGCCAGGCAGAGGGCGAGCGGGTAGGACGAGTCCGCCAGCCAGGCCATCGCCGCCCACAGCATCGCGAAGGCGGTCAGGTTGCCGAGCAGTTGCAGGAGGCTGCGCGCGCGCCGCGGCCCGGCGTGCGCGGCGACCAACCGCGCCCACTGCCGCGGCGTCGGCTCCGCCGGCCTCCGTGTCTCCACGCCGACCCCATAGCGCGTGCCCGGCGTCGCGCTCAAGCGGTGGCCCGGCTGAACACGGATGACACGGATCGGACGGATGACACCGATGACGAAGAGGCGGTTGGGGCTTGCTGATCCTCTCCTCTTCCTGCCGTCTCCATCCATGCCATCCGCGAGACCGCGGGTCGCGGTCGACGGGTCTTCTTCGGCGCCGGCCCTTCGCGGAGCTACGACCGCGGCGCCGCGGCGCGCGCGAGCCGATCGCGGATGGCGAGTCCCAGGCCGCGGCGGGGGATGGGGGCGACGGCGATGGTGCGCACGCCGCGCCGGTCGAGCGCGCGCAGCATCGCGAAGAGATTGGCCGCGGCCTCGGCGAGGTCGCGCTGCTCGCTCAGGTTGAGCACCGGGCCCGCGGGCGCCGCCGGCGCGCGCCCGAAGGCGAGATAGGCCTCGCCCGCGCGCGGCGCGCGGGCGTCGAGCCGCACGGCGGCGCGCGGCGCGTAGTGGCTGGCGAGCTGGCCGGGCGAGCGGCGCGCGGCCGTTCCCGCGGCGGAGCGGCCGCGCCGCAGTCGTTCGCCCAGCACCACCTCGATCGCCTTCGTCTCGATGCCGCCGGGGCGCAGCA
>Ga0268299_1001978_pt1 | contig 28377 bp, 20 predicted proteins | sample NOBtaG_FD_193484 | JGI IMG/M metagenome (GOLD analysis project Ga0268299, IMG submission 193484) | Activated sludge microbial communities from bioreactor in Nijmegen, Gelderland, Netherland - NOB reactor | ecosystem: Engineered > Bioreactor > Aerobic > Activated sludge | place: Netherlands...
CGCGAGGCCTGCTCTGCGCGAGCGCCAGCGAGCGTTTCCGCGCATGCCTCCTACGCGAGCGAGAGCGAGCGCCTACCGAGCCGCGAGAGCGGCGAGGCCTACGGCGCGAAGCGCCGCCTACCGAGCCAGCGAAGTCGCGAGGCCTTCACCGCGAGGCCTGCTCTGCGCGAGCGCAAGCGAGCGTCTCCGTGCATGCCTCCTACGCGAGCGAGAGCGAGCGCCTACCGAGCCGCGAGAGCGGCGAGGCCTACGGCGCGAAGCGCCGCCTACCGAGCCAGCGAGAGCGGCGAGGCCTACGGCGCGACAGCGCCGCCTACGCGCCCGCAGGGCGCGCCTACTTCGGTTCCCCGAACAGCGCGAAGCCGGCCCAGAACACCGGGTGCTCCGGCACGGGCACCGGGCCGAGCGGCGTGGTCACCTCCACGCGGCCCGCGCGGAGATCGGCCAGCAGCTGCAGCTGCGCCCTGCGCAACGCCGCCGCCTTGTGAGCGCCGCCGCGCCAGGCGCGGTAGAACGCGGGCACGAGACGGTTGGTCGGCTCATCGGCCACGTCCCACAGGCTGGCCACCAGCGACGCCGTCCCCGCATACAGGAACGCCCGCGCGAAGGTCGCAATGCCATCGCCGGCCACCGCTCCAGCCGCCGATCGACACGCGCTCAGCACCACCAGGTCGGCCTTCAGCGACAGCCCGTACACCTCCTCCGCCGTGAGCACGCCATCCTCCGCCGGACCCTTCCCCGACGCACCCAGCGCCAGGTACGACGCGAACGGGTCGTCGTCTCGCACCACGGCGTGCGTCGCGAAGTGCAGCACGCCTCGTTCCTGAGCCAGCTCGCGGACGCGGGCCTCGGTGGCTCCCGCGTCCTGCAGGGACACTGCCTGATCACGTCGGAGGGTGCGGGCGATCGACACCGTCTCCGAACGCGCACCGGGCAGGCGAGGCAGCACCTCGTCGAGGATGGACCGCCTCGGCGGTACGGGGTCGGCCACCAGGAGCATCGGGCTGTTCCGGGCGTCGGCGCGCCGGCGCGCCTCGGTGAACTGGAACATCGCGCCCGCCGGGGCGTAGTGCAGCGTGTAATCCTCCAGCAGGTACCGGCCGCGCGGCCCCTGCAGCGCCGCGAAGCTCAGCTGGCTCAGGACGTCGTGGGGGACGATGGTGAGCAGGGCGCCGGGCGTGGTGGGAAGCGCAGGTCGAATCGGGGCCACCAGCAGGGCGTACAACTCCTTCCATGCCGAGGTACCGGCGGCGAGCGGCACGTTCGCGGCGCCACGGGTCACGAGCGTGGGTGCCGGCGTCGCCTGTGGCGAAGGATCGACGAACGGAGCCGTCTGGCGGACCAGTCGCGCGAGCGTTGCGCGAGGCACCGGGATGCGGTGCGACACCACGCGTCCCGATGGCGCAACCACCCAGACGAACGTCTCGTCGGTGCCGACCCAGTAGGAGACCAGCGTGGAGCCGAGCCGTCCGGCGGTGGCCACGAGTTCCGCCGTGGTGGCCGGTGCCGCGCCCACCGGGACGGGCCGATCCGGCCGATCCGAGCTGCTCTCGCCGCCGCGCAGCGTGAGCGGCACGGAGCGGGAGGGTGCACCGGCCCTGGGAGACAGCGTGCGGCTCGCCAGCAGGTCCAGGAACGCTCGCGCGCGGGCCTGCTCGGCAGCCTCCATGGCGGCGGCCGCGTCACCATCGGCCAGGTGCAGGTCGATCACGGTGGTGAAGCCACGCTGGTAGGACCGGTAGAACTCCTGACGGAAGAAGTCCGCGGGAACGAGCTGCGCGCGCAGCTCTTCGATCAAGGCGAGCGCGGTCGAGAAGTCGGCGCGTGCCGCACTGCGATCGCCCAGCCGTGCCTCCGCTTCGGCGCGCGCGTATCGTGCGCTGGCACAGAGCCCGCGGTTGGTGCCGCACGTGGCGATCGCGCGGTCGGCCGCCGCCAGGGCATCGGCGTGGCGCCCCATCTGGGTGTACACCGTCGACAGCTGCGCGTGGCGTATCGAAGGAAACGCGTCGGTCCCGCGTGCCAGCACCTGCTCGAGGGCCGCGGCCGCCTGCGGAAGCTGGCCGAGCTCGGCCAGCACGGCGGCCATGTTCGCCTGCAGGAAGTCCTGCGCGCGAGTCTGCCTGACGGTGGGCGCAAGCGCGAGCGCCTGCTCCAGGTACGTGCGAGCGCTGACCAGGTCGCCCAGTCGCTGGTAGCTGACGGCCACCGCGTTGAGGCTCTGAAGCCGCGCCGTGCGGGCGGCGTCGGTGTCGGTCCGCTGGTGCAGGGCAAGCCCACGCTGCTGCTCCTGCAACGCGTCGTCCAGGCGGCCGTGGACGCGATAGAGGCGGCCGATGCTGTTGTGCACCGTTCCGAGGTCCAGCGTCGCACCAGCTGCCTCGAAGGCGGCCTTGGCCGCCAGCAGGGACTCCATCGACTCTTCGTAGTGCTCGGCGGAGAACTGGGCGTCACCCAGGTGATGGAGGGCCTGCCCCGCGGTCCTGAGGTCTCCCGCCGCACGCGCGGCCGCCACGGTGCGATCCGTCACGGGCCGCAGCGCCACCGGATCGAACATGAGATCGCCGAGCCGCAGCCCCGCGCGGGCCTCGCCTCCTCGATCGCCCAGCTCGGCGTAGAGCGTCATCGAGCGCTCGGCCATCGCCATCGCCTCGGCGGTTCGACCGCTGCCCTCCTCGAGCACGCTCAGCGTGTAGGAGACGAGGGCGAGCCCCATCCTGTCGTCGAGTCGCTCGTAGAGAGACAGCGCCTCGCGCGCGTCAGGCTGCCCGTCGGCGAACCGGCGCCGGCGGGCGTGGATGTTCGCGCGCCCTGCCAACGCGTGCGCGATCTGACGGTCCGCCACCTGCTCCCGCGCCTGGGCGAGGGCGGCGTCGTAGAGCGGCATGGCCTGATCGAACTGACCGGCCCCGGCCAGACGGTCCGCTTCGACCAACCGAGCGTCGACGGCAGCGGGATCCTGTGCGCGGGAGGCGTGCACCGTCGTCCCTGCGGATCCCGACCACCCCGCGGGGAGAACCATCGCGGCCACGAGGCACACCCAGCCGGTGCGCCTCCACCTGCAACCACCTCGGGGGATCATGGGCGCGGCGTGGTCTCCGCCGCGAGAAGCCGCTGTTCCGCGTCACAGGCGCCCGCCTTGAAGGCGCTGCCGCCCGCGCACAGCTGCTCGAGGCGACGACGTGCCTCGGTCACGCGCCCGCTGCGCTGCTCGGCGACGGCGAGATACCACGCCGCATCGTCGGCAAACGTCGGGTCCTGCATCGCGAGGGCGTCGGACAGGGGCGCGATGGCCCCGGCGAAGTTGTCGCCGAGCATCCGCGTCGCGCCCAGGAAAAAGGCCACCTCCACCGAGCGCGGGTAGCGGGTCGTCAGCGCCGTGAACAGGGCATCGGCCCGCGCGTAGTCGCCTTCGCGATAGGCCGCGACGGCGGGCTCGAGGTCTGCCAGGAACGGATTCTCCGCGGCCGCCCCGCGCCACGTGAGGGCGGCGGCCGACAGCTTGATGCCGGGCTTGCCGAACGCCAGTGCCAGCGCCGGGGCGGGCGCCACGGCTGCCGAGGGCGGCGCGACGGCGACGGGTCCCGCGGGTGCGGGCACCTGCGCCGTCGGTGGCTGCCTCCCGTCGTTCCGCGACAGCGACACGGCAATCAGCAGGGAGGCCGCCAGTGCGGCGCCGCCGTACGCCCAGGGCGCCCATCGGCGGCTGGCGCCCGAGGAGGATGTGCGGCGTTCGGTGTCGATCCGCTTCCAGAGCCGTTCCTCGGACAGGCGATCGAGCGCGGGCGCGTCACCGCCGGCCTCAAGCCCCTCCACGAGCGCACGGCTCCAGGCGCTGCCCGCCAGGTGCGCGCCCATGGCCGCCTGGACCTCGTCTGGAAGCGCGCCTGCCCTGGCCGCACGCAACAGCTCGATGGGCGGACCGCCCGCGTGGCGGCGGCGGATCGTCTCGAGTTGATCCTCCAATCCGGAGAGCGCCTGCTGCTCGTCCTGGTCCCAGTCCTCTGGTCGGGTGCTCATGCCTCGCGCACTCCATGCGCCTTCCGAAGCAGCGTCAACGCGTACTGCAGGTGTCCCTTCACCTGCGTTTCCGACAGGCCCGTTTCCGTCGCGATCTCGGCCCGGCTCATCCCCCAGACGTAGCGGAGCATGAGGCAGGCGCGGTGCACCGGCTTCAGGTCGGCGCCGGTGAGGATCCAGTTCTCGAGCGGTGGCGGATCGGCCACCGGCGCCGGCGCCCGGCGCTCCCGTTCAGCGTATCGCTCCTCGACCAGCCGGTGCCGCCACATGTCCCGTGCCCGATTCCGCACGACCGTCAGCAGCCAGCCCGGCAGTTGTGACGGGTCGATGGAGGCCAGCTCCCGGTGCAGTGCGAGAAACGCGTCCGATGTGAGATCCTCCGCCAGGTCACGGCGACGGGTGATGCTCAGGGCGAACCGGAACACCGCCTGCACGTGCTGCCTGTAGAGGGCCTCGAACTCCATCACGAATACGAATCTGGGGCGGGATCGGAAGAAGGACGGCGGACAAAAGTCTGCCCGGATGCTATCGTCCGGCGGCTGGGGCCTCAGCTCGTTGCATCCTCAGCACCTTCCGTGCCAGGTGATGCGATCTTACCGCACAGCCCCGGCACAGGGGTGTTCGCAGGATATCTGGAGAGCCGGACGCCCGTTCGGTGACCCGAGGAGGGGCAGATGACCAGCAGCTGGAACTCCTCGTTCAATCGGCGGGACCTCCTGTGCGGCGTCGCGGGGCTGACGACGTGGGCAGCCACCGGACTGGTGATCCACGCGTCGCACGGGCGGCTGGGTGCGGGCGCCCAGCGGCCCGATGTTCCGATGCTCGTCTTCGACACGTTCGGGACGGTCGTGGACTGGCGCGGCACGATCGTCGCCGAGGGCGCCGAGCTGTCGAAGCGCAAGGGCCCGCGCGTGGACCGGGCGAGGTTCGCCGACGCCTGGCGGGCGGAATACGGCCTGTCCATGAAACGCGTCCGGCGCGGCGAGCTGCCGTGGACTAACCGGAGGGCACGATCCGTCCCAACCGGCCGGCCAGCCGTCGGACGATCGCCCCGTGGTCGCCGCTCGCCGCCGAGCGGTCGATCAGCACGCCGAGGCCTGAGGCCACCTTTCGAGAACCGTGGACGACGACCGCGAATTATTGTATCTGCCAACCCACCACGACGCGGGCGGGACCCGGGAGGGCGACATGGCGGTGACATGCACACGGCTGATTCTGGCGATGATCGGCGTGGCCCTGGGTGGCGCCGCGTGCACACAGGGCGCCCCATCACCAGAAGCGCCTCCGGACGCGTTCGCGCTGGAGGAGGCGACCATCGACGGCATCCATGCCGCGATCCGGTCGGGGCAGACCACCTGCCGCGCCATCGTGCAGGCCTACCTCGATCGCGCACGCGCCTACAACGGCGTCTGCACGCGCCTGGTGACCGCCGACGGCGCCGACATCCCGCCCGCTGAGGGTTACGTGCGCGCGGGCGCTGCCCTGCGCTTCCCGACGCAGACGACGAAGGCGTCGGCGATCTTTCCCGACCTCGATCAGTATCGCGGCAAGCCGCTGGACTACGGCCGCATGGAGGCGACCGTCTCCGACCCCGGCGTGCAGACGCAGGCGGGCATGCGCGTGGGCATGCCCGACGCCGGACAACTGAATGCGCTCGAGACCCTCAACATCCGCGGCGAACGATCGGTGACCTGCAAGGGGCAGTTCGACGCACATCCCTCGTCCGGACCGCTGCCGGCCGGCGCGCCCGCGGCGTGCGAGGCCTTCCGCCAGCAGCCGGACGCGCTGGAGCACGCCGCCGAGCTCGACGCCCGGCACGGCCGGAACCCTGATCTCACGGCGATGCCGATGTACTGCATCGTCACGGCGGTGAAGGACCCGTTCGACACGAAGGACATGCGCACGACGTCGAACAGCGACGTCGCCTTCGCGATGGACGTGCCGCCGTTCGACGCCACGATCGTGGCGCGGCTGCGCGCGAAGGGCGCCATCATCTACGCGAAGTCCGTGGCGCACGAGTTCAACGCGGGCCCGGGCAACCCGGGTGGCCGGGCCGAGAGCCGGACGAACCTGCCGGAGGGCGGCCAGGCGCTCAGCGCGTGGTCCGGCCAGGCCTGCAATCCCTACGACACCGAGCGGGTGCCGCGCGGGTCGAGCAGCGGCTCGGGCGTGGCGATCTCGGCCAACCTGGCCACCATCGGCATCTGCGAGCAGACCGGCATGTCCTGCCAGGGCCCTGCGTCACGCAACGGGATCGCGACGCTGCTGACGACCAAGGGCATCCTGCCCGACGGCGGCGGCATCGGCAACCAGTGGTTCGTCGATCGGGCCGGCATCCATGCACGCACGCTCCGGGACGCGGTGAAGGTGCTGGACGCCATCCGGGACGCGTCCTCCGGATACTACGACTCCCGTGACCCCTTTACGGCCATTCCGGAGGCGCTCGTCCCCGCACAGCCGTACGCCAGCGCCGCGCTCGATGAAGCGGCGCTCGCCGGCACCGCGCGGCCGCTGCAGGGCCTGCGGGTCGCCATCCTGCGCGAGCACATGGTCACGCCGACGCCGAACCACGAGGCCATCACCACTCGGCTCGACCGCGAGATCAAGACGGTGTTGCGCGACAGGCTCGGGGCCGAGCTCGTGGAGACCATCACCCCGGGGTATCCGGACGATCCAGACGTGCCAAACGTCGAGTACGCCTTCGCGGACGCGCTGTCCGAGCTGCTGCCCCGCATGATCCCGGAGATCTTCACGCGGCGCAATGCCCGCGGCGAGCTGCTCTTCGCCGTGCCCGGCCACGACGTCACGTCCTACGACTACCTGAGGAAGCTCAGCCGGCGCCAGGCGCCGCTCAGCGACCGGATCACGATCACGAACTTCGCCACCTACGGCGCCGAGCCCTGCTACGCGGCGCAGTGCGGCGACGTGATGTTCGACATCGACCGCTACCTCGACGCGCGCGGCGACGCCCGGATCCGGAGCTGGGCCGACTGGGTCGCCAACGCCCGCTTCCGCCAGGACGCGTCGCGCGCCGGCGCGGAGAACTGGCTGGCGCTCCCGAGCCACCACGCCCCGGGCAAGGCCGACCGCCTCGCGCGCAGCCACATCGGCCGCCTCGCGTTGAGGCGCGTGATGGCGGAAAACCGCATCGCCGCGTTCGTGCACCCCGAGAACACGGTGCCGACCCCGAAGATCCAGGGCCCGAACGTCGGCGAGATCAGCCTGGACGGCATCACGCCGTTCCTCCAGATCCCGCGCGTCGTCGTGCCGGCGGGGATGATCGACGTCGTCCACGAGCCGCAGTACGCCCTGAACGCAGCGAAGACGGACTACACCTCGGTGGTCGCGCCGGACACGCTCAGGACCTCACTGCCGCACCCGATGCCGATCGCACTCACGTTCTTCGCCGGGCAGGGCGAGGAGCCGCTGCTGATCAGGATCGGCACGGCGTACGAGGCGGCCACGCACCATCGCACGCCGCCGCCGGCGTTCGGACCGGTGCCGCCGCGCTGAGTGCCGCACCACCTCGTGAGACGCGTGGGCCTGGTGTCTCCTCCGCCTGGCTGGCGCAAGACGCTACAATCGTCGGCAGCTCGGAGGAGCCATGCAGACGCGAAGACTCGGCCGCCACCTGGAAGTGTCCGCCCTCGGGCTCGGCTGCATGGGTACGACCCACGCCTACGGGCGGCCTGGCGACAGGCAGGCGATGATCGCCCTGCTGCGCGCGGCCGTCGATCGAGGCGTCACCTTCTTCGACACCGCCGAAATCTACGGCCCGTTCAACAACGAGGAGCTCGTCGGCGACGCGCTTGCCCCGGTGCGCCACCAGGTCGTGATCGCCACGAAGTTCGGGTTCCGGATCGAGGACGGCAAGCAGGCCGGCCTTGACAGTCGTCCCGCGCACATCAAGGCCGTCGCTGACGCGGCGCTCACGCGGCTGAAGACCGACGTCATCGATCTGTTCTATCAGCACCGCGTCGATCCCGACGTGCCGATCGAGGACGTCGCGGGCGCGGTGAAGGACCTGATCACGGCCGGGAAGGTGAGGCACTTCGGGATGTCGGAGGCGGGCGTCGAGACGATCCGTCGCGCCCATGCGGTGCAGCCGGTCACGGCGCTGCAGAACGAGTACTCGTTGTGGTGGCGCGAGCCGGAGGCGGAAGTGCTGCCGGCGCTCGAGGAACTGGGGATCGGACTGGTCCCCTACAGCCCGCTCGGCAGGGGCTTTCTCACCGGGACGATCGACGAGCACACGACCTTCGAGAGCACCGACTTCCGCAGCGCGCTCCCGAGGTTCACGCCCGAGGCGCGCAAGGCGAATCAGGCGTTCGTGGCATGGCTCACCGCGTTCGCTGGACGAAAGAAGGCCGCGCCGTCGCAGATCGCCCTCGCGTGGCTGCTTGCGCAGAAGCCGTGGATCGTGCCGATCCCGGGCACCACGAAGCTGCATCGGCTCGAGGAGAACGTCGCCGCGACGACGGTCGACCTCACCGCCGACGATCTGCAGGAGATCGATCGCGCCGCTGCGCAGATCAGGTTGCAGGGCGCCCGATACCCCGAGCACCTGCAGCGCATGGTCGGCCGCTGATCGTCGAGGCGCCCGCAGTGCCAGAACCTCGGGCGCGCCGCGTGGTGTTCCGATCCAAGATGGCCGCGACGTGACGGCCACCCCCGACCCGGGCCCGGCGCCGCAGCTCAGGCGGGTGCTGTCCCTGCCCGCCCTCGTGCTCTTCGGCCTGGTGTACCTCGTGCCGCTCACGGTGTTCACCACCTACGGCCTGGTCACGGTCCAGACCGGCGGCCGGCTCCCCACGGCCTACCTGATCACGCTCGTGGCCATGACGTTCACCGCGCTCTCCTACGGGGCGATGGTGCGGGCGTTCCCGGTGGCGGGGTCCACGTTCACCTACGCGCGCGCGGTCTTCGGGCCGTACGTCGGCTTCCTCGCGGGCTGGTCGCTGCTGCTCGACTACCTGTTCCTCCCGATGATCAACTACCTGGTGATCGGCCTCTACCTGCACGCCGAGTTCCCGGCCGTCGCGGCCTGGGCCTTCATCCTGGTCAGCATCGCCGCCGTGACGGTCCTCAACGTCATCGGCATCGAGTCGATCGCCCGCGCCAACATGGTCATCATCACCGCGCAGGTCCTGTTCGTCGTCGTCTTCGTGTTCGCTGGGCTGGCGCTGATCAGCGGTGAGACGGTCCCGGTGTGGCAGCCGTTCGTCGGCAATGCGTCGTACGCCGCGGGCGGCGTGGATCCGTCACTCGGCCTCGCGCCGTTGCTGGCCGGCGCCGCGGTGCTGTGCCTGTCGTTCCTCGGCTTCGACGCCGTCTCCACGATGGCCGAGGAGACACCCGAGCCGCGGCGCGACATCCCGCGGGCCATCGCCTGGGTGACGCTGTGCGGCGGCCTGCTTTTCACGCTGCTGGCCTACATCGGCCACCTGGTGCTGCCGACGCCCCGATGTCTGCCCGCGCTGGATGCCGGCTGCACGTTCGGCGACACGGCCGCCCTGGACCTGATGCAACGGGCAGGCGGGCGCGCGATGAGCGTGTTCTTCCTCGCGGCCTACGTGGCCGGGGCCTTCGGCTCGGCGCTCACCTCCCAGGCCTCGGTCTCGCGGATTCTCTACACGATGGGCCGTGAGGGCGTGCTGCCGCGCGGCCTCGTCGGCCGGCTCGACGCCCGCTTCGGGACGCCCGTGCCGGCCATCCTGCTCGTCTCCGCGCTGTCGCTCCTGGCCGTGTGGATGTCGCTCGACCTGCTCGCGTCGATGATCAGCTTCGGCGCGCTCGTCGCCTTCTCGGTGGTGAACCTGGCCGTCATCAAGCACTACCTGATCGACAGGAGCCTGGAGTCGGGCTGGTTCCGCCACGGCGTGCTGCCGGCCATCGGGTGCGTGCTCACCGGATGGCTCTGGACGAGCCTGTCCCGCCAGAGCCTGATGGTCGGCATCGAGTGGCTCGCCGCCGGCACGATCTACGTCGCCGTCGTCACGCGGGGGTTCCGGCGAGCCCTTCACTGAAGGGCACTGAAGGGACGACGCGACGATCACGAAGGGGCACCGACATGCTGACAATTCACTCCGACCTCCACCGCCGGCACCACGGCCACGCCGAGCTCATCGACGGCCAGTTGAAGCCGTGCTTCGAGATGCCGCGTCGTGCCGACATGGTGCTGGCGCGCGTGCGGGAGGTGGGCCTTGGCGCCATCCGCGAGCCGCACCGGTTCGGCGACGACCCGGTTCGGCGTGTGCACAGCCCCGGCTTCGTGGACTTCCTGGCCACGGCATGGCAGGCCTGGCTGGCGGAAGGGCGCACGCACGACGCGCTGCCCCTGGTCTGGCCGGTCCGCAGCCTGCGCGGCGATCGCGTGCCCGACTACATCGACGGCAAGCTGGGCTACTACTCGCTCGACGCCGGCGTGCCGATCATGGCGGGGACGTGGGAGGCAGTGCAGGCCAGCGCCGACGTGGCGCTCACCGGCGCACGCGCGCTCATCGACGGGGCGCCCGCGGCGTTCTCGCTCTGCCGGCCGCCAGGTCATCACGCGGCCACGGCGGCGATGGGCGGGTACTGCTACCTGAACAACGCGGCCATCGCGGCACAGTATCTGATCGACCAGGGCCATGCCCGCGTCGCCATTCTCGACGTGGACTACCACCACGGGAACGGCACCCAGGAGATCTTTTACGCTCGTCGCGACGTCCTCTTCCTGTCGCTCCATGCCGATCCCCGCGTGGAGTATCCCTACTTCCTGGGCTACGCCGACGAGCTCGGCGCGGGAGCGGGCTTCGGCTTCACACACAACTACCCGCTGGCGCACGGCACGGAATGGACCACCTATGGCCCGGCCCTCGACGACGCGTGCCGGCAGGTCGAAGCGTTTGCTCCCGATGCCCTGATCGTCTCGCTGGGGGTGGACACCTACGAGCACGACCCGATCTCGAAGTTCCGCCTGCGCACCGACGACTTCACCCGTATCGGCGCGCGCATCGCCCGCCTCGGCTGCCGCACGCTGTTCGTGATGGAAGGCGGCTACGCCGTCGAGGACATCGGTGTAAACACGGTCAACGTCCTCACCGGGTTCGAGGGGAGCCGCTGACGAAGGCGGGTCCCGGGCCGCGGGGCGCCCGGCCCGCCCTCCACATCCGGGAGGCGCGGGCGGGTCGCCCGGCGGCCCGGTCTGACTGACCGTGGCCGGGAGACCTGCGGCGGCTCCGGGCCAGAGCCCGAACCTTGCCGCCTTCGTCTCATCCGCGGGTGCGTGGGGAACCGCTGCGTGAGCCCGCTCGCACCCGAGAGGGGCTCACGATGAAGAGGCGGGCTGTCGCTGGGCGCGCCGCCTCCGAGGTATGAGCGCCTGCCCCGCGGCGAACCGCCCCAGAGCACGCGCCAGCGAATCCGGCATCCGATCCAACGCCTTCAGTATCGGCGACTGGACCAATGCGGACAAATAGAATGTTTGACGCTAAAATATCTGATTTTTCGAACTGAAGTCGCCTGCCTCGCGGCCTACGGCACCGCCTGCCCTGCGGTGCCAATCGACACGTCGGCCAGGCCGGAGCGCACCATATACCAATAGAGCAGCACGCCAGGCATCGCGACGGCTGTCGTGAGCAGGTAGAAGTTGACGTAGCCCATGGACTCGATGAGCGCTCCCGCGGTGGTGCCCGTGAGGAAGCGTCCGGCGATGCTCGCCAGTGCCGAGAGCAGCGCGTACTGCGTGGCGGTGAAGCGCAGGTTGCAGAGCGCGGACAGGTAGGCGACGACGGCGACGCCGCCGATGCCGCTGGCGAAGTTCTCGAAGCCGATCGCGCCGGCCATCCCGAGGTTGCTGTGGCCCCACGCGGCCAGCGCCGCGAAGCTGAAGTTCGACACCGCCATCAGCACCAGGCTGATGAAGACCGATCGCTTCATGCCCATTGAGGCATACATCGCCCCGCCCACGAACACGCCCGCGAGTAGTGCGACGAAGCCGACGCCAACGTCGTAGAACGCCACCTCGTCGTTCGTGAACCCCAGATCCTCGAAGAGCAGCCGCAGCGTCAGGTTGGCCAGCGTGTCGCCGATCTTGTGGATGAGCACGAAGACCAGGACGACCACCGCGCCGCGGCGCCGCAGGAACTCCAGGAGCGGGCTGAAGTAGGCAATCACCGCCTGGACCACGCCCGCCGGCGGTGAGGCCGGCCGCCGCCGCGCCGGCTCGCCCATGACGACCCCGGTCAACATCGCCGGCAACGCGAAGAGCGCGCACGCCGTGTAGGCCGTCGCCCAGCCGTACCGTGCGGCGACGACCAGCGCCACGGCACCCGCCGACGCGGCGCCGATGCGCCAGCCGTACTGCGACATACCAGAGCCCACCCCGAGTTGACGCGGCTCGAGCAACTCGATGCGATACGCGTCGATCACGATGTCGAACGTCGCGCCGGCGACGCCGACAAGGATGGCCGCCGTGGCGACCGTGGGCAGGGCCGTCGTCGGATCCACGCTGCCCAGGAAGACCACGGCCGCCATCACCAGCAGGCCGACGAACCAGAGCCAGGATCGCCGCTGGCCGAAGCGGCCCAGGAGGGGGAGCCGTACCGTGTCCACCAGCGGCGCCCACAGGAACTTGAAGTTGTACGCCAGGAACGTCAGCGCGAACGCCGTGACCGCGCTCTTGCGGATGCCGTACTGCGCGAGTCGCGTCGTCAGCGTGGCGCCAATCATCGCGAACGCGAAGCCGGATGAGATGCCGAGCAACGCGGCCGCGAGGGGGGCCGCCTCGACGTACGGGCGGACGCCGTCTGGCAGCCGGCCGCGCCAGCCCGGAGGCGACGCGGCGCCAGGAGGGGTCATGGGCCTCTACTGTAAACCGCACAGGGGTGCAGGGGTGCAGGGGTGCAGGGGTGCAGGGGTGCAGGGGTGCACGGGTGCAGAATGGGTGGATGGAGCGGCCGCGACCCGGCGGGATCACCTGGAGGATCGCGGGCGAGCGCCTGGCCCTGCTGGCGTGGCCACGGGCGATCCTGCTGCAGCTGGCGCACCCGCTCGTCGCGGCAGGCGTCGCGGAGCACAGCGGCTTTCGCGCCTCACCGCTGGCGCCGCTCTCACGCCTGCACGCCACGGTCAGCGCCATGCGGCGCCTCACGTTTGGCAGCGACGACGAGGCCGCCGACACGGTCCGCGGGATTCTCCGCGTGCACGACCGCGTCAATGGCTCGTTGCGCGAGGGCGCCGGTGCCTACCCGTCCGGCGCCATGTACTCGGCACACGATCCGGCGCTGCTGCTGTGGGTGCACGCGACACTGCTCGATTCGCACGTGCGGGTCCTGGAGCATGTCATCGGGCCCTTCACCCCGGACGATCTCGACCGCTACTGCCACGAGGCCGCCCCGTTCGCGGTGGTCCTCGGCGCGACGGCCGCCGGCGTGCCGCGTACGTGGCGGGCGCTCCAGGACGTCATCGCGGGCGAGACCGCCAGTGGCCGCGTCACCGTCGGCGCCGACGCGCGCGCGCTCGCACCGGCCGTCCTGCGCCCGGCCGTTGGCCGCCTGGTGTGGCCGCTGCGGTACGCCGGTGAGCTCGTCACCGTCGGCACGCTCCCGGACGGCATCAGGAGCGGCTACGGGTTCACGTGGGACGACACACGGGAGCGACGGATGCGTCGTGTGTTCGCGACCCTGCGGGCCATCCGCGCACGCACACCGGACGGTCTCGCGCGCTGGCCGGAGGCCCGCCGGGTCCCGTCCCCGGATCACGGCCTCGCCGCGCGATAGAATCACGGCAGGCTCCGCCGTGCAGCTTGATCTCGGCCCCGACGACCGTCTCATCGTCGACGTGTTGCGCCACGCCCTGGAAGGGGTCGTGGCCATCTATCGCTTCGGCTCGTCGGTCGATGGCACCACGCACCGCGAGAGCGACACCGACGTGGCCGTCCTGGCGCGCACGCGCCTGCGACACACCGACCGATTCGACCTGCAGGAACGCCTCGCCGCAGGGCTGGGCCGCGATGTCGACCTCGTGGATCTGGCGGCTACGACGCCTGTGCTGGCGATTCAGGTCGTCGCCCGTGGGCGCCTGCTGTTCGACGGCGATGCCGACGCGCGCGGCCACTTCGAGGATCGGACGTTCAGCGCCTACGCGCGCCTCAACGACGAGCGGCGCGGCATCCTCGAACGCGTACGCTCCGAGGGGACGGTCTATGGCCGATGACGTCCTGGTCAACAAGGCTGCGGCCATCGAACGCGCAGTTCGGCGTGTACGGGAGGAGCACGCCGGAGACGACCGCAATCTGCTGGAGAACCAGACTCGACAGGACGCCATCCTCCTGAACCTGCAACGCGCGTGCGAAACGAGCATCGATGCCGCCATGCACGTGGTCCGGGTCCGGCGCCTGGGCGTGCCGCAGGAGACCCGCGAGGCATTCGAGCTCCTCGAGAAGGCGGACGTCATCGACCCGGGCCTGTCGGATCGCCTGAAGCGGATGGTCGGCTTCCGGAACGTCGCGATTCACGAGTATCAGAAGCTCAACCTCGACATTGTCAGGAGCATCGTCATCGAACGCCTTGACGACTTCCTGGACTTCGCGCGGATTCTGCTGCGGTTGTAGTGGTCAGACGTCATGGCCCGATGACCGGTCTCGTCCCGACTGAACGTTCCGACGAAGAGGACCTCCAGGCGCTGCGCGACAGGGTCGGCGCAGGAGAGGCCACCCTTCACGAGCGCCGGGCGGAACTGGCCCGCCTCGACACGGAGCTGGCGGCCTTCAACATCCGCTATCGCCACGAGGTGGGCCGGCTGCACGACGAGCTCGACGCGCTCGAGGCCGCACTGGCCGAGGCGGAGCTCGGCGAGATCGACCGGCGCCTGAAGGACGCAGGGGCCGCGCCGAGCGCGGCCCCCTCGGCGCAGGCTGAGGCGCCCGCGCGTTTCACGTCCGACGCCGTCCGTCGGTTGTTCCGCGACGTCGCCAAGCTGATCCACCCTGATCTGGCCCGGGACGCGGACGGACTGGAGCGTCGTCATGCGTTGATGATCGCAGCCAACCACGCCTACGCCGTAGGCGATGCAGAACGCCTGAAGGCCATTCTGCAGACGTGGGAGCGCAGCGCGGAGGCCGTGGAAGGCACCGACCCGGCGGCCGTGCGGCAGCGGCTGACCGCGCGCCTGGCGGAGATCGACGCGCAGCTGGCCGAGTGCGCCGCGGCGGTGGCCGCCCGCCGCGAGTCGCCGCTGTGGAAGTTGAAGACGATGGTCGACGAAGCGGCGGCCGCCGGCAAGGATCTGGTGGCCGACATGGTGCGCCGGCTGAAGCGCGACATTCTCGTGACCACGAACCGCCTGGACGCCATGCGGTCTCACCCGGCGCCGGCCGGTACGGCCGCCCCGGGCAATCCACGCTAGCGGTGCGCAGGCCAGACTCCGCGCATCGAGACGACCGCCCGGTCGATCGGCCATCCGAAGCGCACGGGCAGCCGGCACACGCTATGGCGGCGTCATGATGTGTGCGGTCGATGTCCCGGCGTTCATGATCCAGGCGCCGCCCTGTCTGGGGTTCTCCGGCAGGCCAGTGGACTGCGTGGTCGCGCCCGGTACCGCGATCATGGTGTGGTGCGGACGGGCCTGCGCCTGACTCGGCCCCGCCACGCTGTACCACATGGAGCCGTACTCGGGCTTCACGCGGGTCCCGTTCTGCTCGGCCTCCTTCAGCATCGCCTCGGACTTGTCCCTGTCACCCAGCGCCTGCGCCCTCAGGTTCTGCGCGACCCGATCGAGGTTCGCAAGGCTGGTGCACTGGACCGAGAAGGGCTGCTGGAGGGGCAGACCCGAGCGGTCGTAGCAGACCAGCCGGTTCGTGCCCTTCCGGAGCGTGTCGTATGTGAAATCCGGCTTCCACTTGATCACGGTGGCCTGGTCCCGCTGGCCGCCCGGCGCGGCGATCAGCGCTTTGTCGACGTCAGCTTGTGACGCGCCGGGCTCGAGCGGCGGCGGCGCCGCCGGCGGGCGGCCGCCACCCTGTGCCAGCGACACCACCGACGCCACCAGCACCACGCCAGTCGCGAACAGGACCGTGCTCATCAACGGGGTCAAGCGCGTCATCGTGTACCTCCGTGCGCCCGGGAGGGGCGCGGTCGCCGAACCCGAAGCGCGCAGTATACCGCCGCGGCGCGGCGCGGCGCGCCGCGCTAGCTCGACCGTCCGCCAGCGAGTGCCCGTGACCGACCCTATCGAACTCGCGCCAGACCCTCCCGCGCGATGCGCGAGTCGGGCACCAGCCACAAGGCCTCGGCGAAGTAGTTGCGCGCCGTGGCGAGGTCGCCCTCCTCGAGCGCCAGCAGGCCCAGGTTCTCGTAGGCGGTGCTGTCGTGCGCGTCGTAGGACAGGGACTGGTTGAACGCCCAGCGCGCACGGAACACCTGTCCCATCTTCGTATACACGGCGCCGGCGAGGTCGTACAGCGCGGCGTACTTCGGGTGGAGCGCGATGCCGCGCTCGGCCAGGACCATCGCCTGTGGCAGGTTGCCGTGCAGCAGCTGCGACACGGCCGCGTAGTACAAGGTCGGTGCTTCGTCCGGTCCGATGCGCCGCAGGGCGTCCACGGCCTCGTCGAGCCGGACCGTATCGCCCGCATCCGCGTAGAGCGAGGCCAGCTGCTCGAAGCCGGCAGGATCCGTCTGCGCCACCTCGGTCGCCCGTCGCGCGCTCGCCAGCGCATCGTCTCGCGAGCCGGATGCGGCCTGCAGCTTCGAGACGGCGACGAGGACGCGGGGGTGGGTGTCGCCGGGACTGAAGTCCGGGCGCTCGGTACTGCCTGCCGGCCGCGCCTCGCGAGCGTCCCGTCGCTCGACGAGCTCGCGCAGGCGGGTGAGCGCGTCGGACGAACGGCCGGTGATGAGGGCCGTCCGCACGAAGCCTTCGAGCGACTCGGCGTCGGTCGGGTCGTGCCGGAGCGCGGCGAAGTAGTCATCGCTCGCGCGGCCGAACACGTCCGCCTTCGCCATCATCGCGCCACGGTTGCGCCACTCCATCACGCCGGCGGTGCTGCGGGCGTGCCGCACCGTGGCCGGCGCGGCCTCGTCCGCGTAGAGCGCGGTCAGCGTCGCCACGTTGTCCCCCGCGCGCCGGTTGTGCAGCTCCCGCGGAGCCGAGAACTCCAGCCGCATCGTGTCGTCGGTCAGCAGACTCGCACCGGCCCCGTAGCGCGCCAGTTCCCTGGGACCGGCCAGGAACAGCGACCACAGCGAGAACGGATCACGGACCTCGACGGACGCGAGATCCGTCCGCACGCCGGGCCGATCCCAATGCTCCGCCATCCGCGCCAGCCGATCCTCGAGCGGGCCATCCGACGCCAGCATCAGCACGTCGTCTCCACCAACCAGCCAGACGGTCCCCTGCGGAAACACGGACTGAAACGTGGCGACGATGGCACGGAGATCCGGCTCGCTGATGTTGTACGCGTTCGCCCAGTGGCAGAGCACGCCCCCTGGGGCCAGGCGGCTGCGCGCCGCTTCGAAGAACTCCTGCGTGAAGAGGGCGGCGACCCCGGCAATCCACGGGTTCGACGGCTCCGAGATGATGACGTCGTACTGGTCGCGCGACAGCTGCAGGTGCGATCGCCCGTCCTCGACGATCAGCCGGAGGCGCGGATCCTTCAGCGCATCGCGATTCTCCCCGGTGAAGAAGGCCGATGCCTCCACGACCTCCGGTGAGATCTCGAGGACGTCCGCGCGCGCGATCGGGTGCGTGAGCGCGGCCCCGGCCGTGACGCCGCTTCCAAGCCCGATGATGGCCACCTGCTTCGGCGCCTCGTGGACGAGCAGCGGCAGGTGCGCGATCAGCTTCTGCGTCAGCATGTCGCCGCGGTTCGAGGCGTCCACCTTGCCGTCCACCGCGAGCGTGGTGGTACCGGTGAGGCGCTTGACCGAGACGGTCGCGGACGCGCCCTCGCGGTAGTACAACAACTCACCGGCCTTGAGCTGGGTCTCGAGATCGAGGTCGGCCGGCACGAACGGCGCGTACATGTACGGACCGCTGGCGAGCAGCGCACGGTCCCAGGCCGGGCTGACGAGGAGCACCAGCACCGCCGCAGCCGAGGCGAGCAGCCCCGGCGCCCGACTGCTCCAGGCGTGCGCGGTGCGGACCAGGACCAGCACCGCCGAGGCGATCAGCAGGCCGCTCACCAGCTGCAGCGTCCCCTGCAGACCGAGCCGCGGAATCAGCACGAAGCCGGCCGCCAGGGACCCGGACACGGCACCGATGGTGTTGGTGGCGTAGACGATGCCGAAGCGCCGCGTGATGGTGTGGCGCCCGTCGGACGAGGGGACTTCGGTCCCGTCGCTCCGTACGTCACTGAGCGCGAGCGCCAGAGGAAAGGCCGCGCCGAGGCAGATCGCGGTCGGCATGATGAGCGCGGCGGTCAGGAGCAGCCCCTGGCGCAGCAGTTGCGCGAACGGATCGTCGGCGCCGGCCATCTGCTCGGCCACCAGGGCCGGGAAGCGCTGGCCCGCGAGCGAGTAGGTGTAGCTGGTCGTGACCGCGCCGAGCGCGAGCATGGTGGCCAGCCAGGCCCCGGGCTGCCGCGTGCGTCCCACCAGCCACGATCCCGCGGCCGACCCAATCGCCACGCCGGCGATGACCGCCGCCAGCGTCGCCGCGAACGCGTAGGTTGTAGGCCCGAGCACGAGCGCGAGGATGCGGGTCCAGGCGATCTCGTGCGCCAGGGACGCGAATCCCGACAGCCCGAGCACGACCGCAGCCAGCCAGCGGGCGTCCGGCGTGGTCGCCGCTGGCGGCACGGCGGCCGTCGCCTTCGCGGCGCGGGCCCTGCCCCTCGGCCGAGGTACCGCCGGTGCGGCTGCCACCCGTGCGGCATCGCCCGGGTTCGTGCGCGACGCCTGGCGTACCACCCAGACAGCCGCGGCGGCCATCACCGATCCGGCCACCCCCACGAGAGTGGCGCCCGAGATCCCAATCGCCGGAATCAGGACGAAGCCGGCCAGCATCGCGCCAATCGCGGCACCCGCGGTGTTCAGCGCATACAGCGCACCGCTCAGCCGCGCCGCATGCCCCGTCTCGCTGGCGAACCAGCGGATGGCCATCGGGAACGTCGCGCCCAGGGCCGCCGCCGGCAGCAGCACCACGATCAGGCAGGTCAGCAGGCGAACCGCGGGAAACAGAAGGCCACTGCCGTCGCCGCCGTAGGCCCACGAGAGCACCGGCGTCAGGGCACGCACCTCGAAGGGGAGCGCCAACGCGGCCAGCGCGACGCCGATCTCGAGCACCACATAGGCGCCGAGCGCGCGGTCCCGCGTCCACCTCGATGCCACCGCGCCACCCCACGCGGCGCCGAGCGCCAGGCCGCCGAGAAAGGCCGCCACCACCGCGGCGGCCGCCGCGGTGCTGTGCCCGATGTAGAGCGTGAGCAGGCGCGTCCAGCTCACTTCGTAGACGAGGCCGGCCACGCCCGAACAGGTGTAGGCCAGCAGGAACAGCCACGGCACGATTGGTCAGTGTAGCTGGGGCAGGCTCCAGGCTCCAGGCTTCAGGCTTCAGGCTTCAGGCAAAGCGGTCGGCGAGCAGGCCGTGGCGCAGGCCGCGGTCGCTGACGGTCAGCGTGTGCCGGCCCAGCTTCTCCATCACGGTCCGAACGATGCAGGCGCCGGCGAGGATGACCTCCGCGCGCTGCGGTTGCAGGCCGACGATGGTGCGGCGGCGGTCGGCGTCCCGCGAGCGGTAGAGTTCGATCTGGCGATCGAGCTCGGCGCGTTCGAGGACGGCGCCCTGGACGATGGCCGGATCGTATCGGGCCAACCCGTGCTGGACGGCCGTGATGTTGGTCACGGCGCCGCCCATGCCTACCAGCGCATCCGGCGACGGACGGCCGTCGAGACGCGACAGGTCCGCGGCGATCGCCGCCATGGCCTCGCGCAGCGCGTCCGGTGAGACCGCGGCGTGAAGCCCGTAACGCTCGGTGTAGCGCGCGGCGCCCACGTTCACGCTGAAGCGCTCGTCCACGATCTCGTCGTGCCCGAAGGTGAGCTGCGTGCTCCCGCCGCCCGTGTCGAACACCACCAGCGAGCCGGTGATCTGCCCGAGGCCGGACCGGGCCGCCAGGTAGGCCAGCCGGGCCTCTTCCTCTCCGGAGATGACTTCGACACGCACGCCGGAGCGAGCCTCGATCGCGGCGACGACCCGACCGCGGTTCGATGCCATCCGCAGGCCGGCCGTGCCCACGGCGACGGTGGCCAGCACGCCATGCGACTTCGCCTCCGCGGCCATGCCCGCGATGGCCGCGGCCGTTCGTTCGACCGCGACGTCGGCAATCAGTAGGCGCTGCGCGAGGCCCTCGCCCAGCCGCGTCACCTCGGCACGGTCCACGATGGTGCGCCACCTGCCATTTCGGTCACGCTCGCCGACGTGGAACTTCACCGAGTTGGTGCCGACGTCGATTGCCGCGCAGCGCGCCGGTTCCCCGCCGACGAGGAGGGCCAGGCCGCGCGGGTAGTTGACGTTGACGTAGCCGCAGAGGCCGAGTGCCTTCACCGCCCCCAGCACCCGCGACGCGTCCGCAGACTCGACGGCAATCGTGCGGGTGCGTCGGCCATCCGCCACCACGTCGGCGAGCTCCGCCAGGTACCCTTCGAGCGTGTAACGCCGCCGGCGCTTGTGCACCCGCACCGCGCGGCCGCCGCTGCGAGGCCCCGCGAACTCCGCCAGGAACGTGTCGAGTGAGCAAGACGACTGCCGGACCGGAGCCCATTGCTCCAGGCCGTCGGCATCGACCTGCCGCAACTCCTTGACGTCCGCGAGCCCACCCCGCATCTTCACGTTGAGGCCCGCGCTGGCGATCACGTAGATCTCGTCGCTCTCCTGCTCATCGTCAGGCGTGAGCGCCGTCAGGCGAGACTCGGCCTCGCCGAAGTGCCGGCCGAACGCGCGCCACTCCCAGCGGGGGATGACGTCGGGCATGCGTGTCAGGGCTCCAGTGGCGGGAACAGGTGTCGCCCTCCCGGACCCACGGGCAGGGGCCGCACCCAGGCCACTGCGATCAGCGACAGCGGGCCGTAGAGATGCGGGAACAGTGCGCCGCCGCGCGAGGGCTCCCACCGCAGCGCGTCGCCCAACGCCTTGGTGGGCACCGCCACCAGCAACAGCTCGTCCTGCCCCGCGAAATGCCGTGCAGCCGTCTCCTCCACCTGCGCAGCGGTCGAGAAGTGGATGAACCCGTCGGCCACGTCGACCGGCGCGCCGGTGAAAACCCCCGCCGACTCGGCCTGCGACCAGAGCGACGCTGGCACGATCTTGTAGATCACGCTCATCGCTTCTGCGTCAGCGCGCCCAGTCCCAGCAGCCCGCCTCCGACGAGGCCGCCGATCCCCAGCACGGCTGGCGTGAAGCCCGCGGCCGCCGTCTGGCGACCATCGGGCGACACACACGTCGCCGCATCGAGGCCGGTGGACACCTGCTGCCGGTTCGCGCCCGTGGTGGAGGATCGGCCTTGGGCGTCCACGAGGTTCATCCGTGAGCTGTACCGCGTCTCGATGCGATCGCCTGCCTGACAGACCAGTGGGACGAGCGGCTGGAAGATGGCGTCGCTGAACACGTCACGCGAGCGGAGGAACATCACGCCCATCGTCCCGAGCCCGCTCATGACGATCCAGACGATCAGCAACTGCACCCACACCGGCGCCCGGTCTTTCCTGCGTCCCATGCCTGCTGTCCTCCCTGATCGTTGTCGGCTGCCTGCGCGCTACGGCTGTGTCGAGCGGTCGAGGATCGCCTCGGCCCGCAGTCGCCCACGCGTGGCGGTCTCACGGTACACGATGTCCAGGGGCCACTCGCGCCCACGTTCGAAGCGCTCCGCGAGCGCCTGTTCGAGGTTCCGGGCCTCGGCGCCCGGCGACCCGAGCAGCTGGTTGAACGGCGCGTGCTCGCGATCGAACGTCGCGTAGGCGGCGGGGCGGGACCGATCGTGGATGGCGTAGCGCATGCCCTTGAACGGAATCGAGGCCAGCAGCAGGCCGCTGTTCGGGGCCGGGCTGAAGCTGCCGGTAGAGGACGCCGTCACGACGTAGTCTGGGGACGAGGACGGACTGCCTGCGCGGCGCGTCATCAGCACGCTGACGCTGGTTGGTGACGCCCAGGCTGCCTCCACCTGGTAGCCTTCCGCCACCCGCCGCCTTACTCGCTTCGTCAGCCCGGCCGCCTCCCCGTCGGACTCCAGAGTGCTTCCGGCCGCTCCTCGGCCGGATTCGGCGTCTCGCTCGGCGACGAAGACCACCTCCGGCAGCGTCGCGCCGTCCGGCTGGGACCACACGACGCGTGCGATGGTGAACCCGTCCTTCAGTGCCGCCTCCACGCGGCTCCACTCGGAGCCGATGCCCGACGTGAAGATCACGCGATAGAGACGGCGCCGCACCGCCTGCGCGCGCTCGCGCACGAACACGAGAACATGCTGGTTCCCGGCCCCGGCTCGGAACCCCCGGCGCTGTACAACCGTGACGCCGCACACGGCGAAGCCTTCGTCGCCAGCTGCGGTGACAGCCCGCTCCAGCGCGCCGCGGTCGAAGCGGGCGTGCCCACTCACGACGCGATAGTCCAGTGCTGCGTCGCCGGTGGACCGCACGAGCCACGTGACGGCCTCTTCCATCTGCAGCGGCGGAACCGGGCGTGCCACGGCGCCGCATGTGTAGCCCTGTCCACCCGCGGCGTTCAACGCGGCCTCGAGCCGATCGGGCCACTCCGCGATCACCACCAGCCGCCGCCCGGCCTGCGCCAGAAGCCCGGCGCCCAACCCCTGCCCGCCGGCCAGGTGCACCGCCACCACCAACACCGACGCCACCAGGACGCGGATCACGCGAGCAACCATACCCGATCACCACCCGGATCGTCAGGTCACCAGATAGATCACCAGATAGATCACCAGATCGTCAGGTCACCAGATAGATCACCAGATCACCAGATCACCAGATCGATCTCCAGCTCACCAGATCACCAGATCATCACTTGCCTCGATCCACCATTGCCTCTACTGTTCCCCTCATGCGAACCCCGCTCCGTCTGCTGGCGCTTCCGATCCTTGTCGCGCTCCTGATCGCGCGACCGCCCGTTCACGCCGCGCGGACAGTTGCCCTCGACGAGGCCACCATCGCGGACATCAACGCCGCCTTCTCGGCCGGCACGCTGACCGCCGAGCAGCTCGTCCAGCGCTTCCTCGCGCGCATCGAGGCGTACGACCGGAAGGGGCCGTCGCTGCGAGCCGTGCTCACGCTCAACCCGAAGGCGCTGGAGACCGCCCGGGCCCTCGACGCCGAGCGGAAGACGAAGGGCCCGCGGTCGCCGCTGCATGGCATCCCCGTCGTGCTGAAGGACAACTTCGACACCTCGGACATGCCCACCACCGGCGGCTCGGTGCTCCTCGAAGGCTCGGTCCCTCCGGACGATGCGTTCGTGGTGAGAAAGCTGCGGGCGGCGGGCGCGATTGTCCTGGCGAAGGTGAACATGTCGGAGTTCGCGTCGGGCGCGGCGCTCTCCTCGCTGGGTGGGCAGACGCTGAACCCCCACGACCTGACGCGGTCGCCCTCGGGCTCCTCCGGCGGCACGGGGTCCGCGGTAGCGGCGGCCTACGCGGTCTTCGGCCTCGGCACGGACACCGGCGGTTCGGTTCGTGGGCCCTCGAGCGCCAACGGCATCGTGGGCCTCAAGCCGACGCTGGGCCTGCTGAGCCGCGACGGCATCATCCCGCTGGCGCTCAGCTTCGACACGGCGGGGCCGATGGCGCGCAGCGTGTACGACGTGGCCGTTGCGCTTGGCGCGATGACGGGCGTCGATCCCGCGGATCCCGCCACGAGTGCCAGCCAGGGGCGCGCGCAGACCGACTACACGACAGTCCTGAAGGCGGACGCGCTGAAGGGCGCGCGCATCGGCGTCGCGCGCGACTTCCTCGGCGCGGACGAGGAAGTGGACTGGGTCGTCGAGGCGGCGCTGGAGGCCATGCGCAAGGCCGGCGCCACGACCGTGGACGTGCGGTACCCGAAGTGGCTGCTCGACGCGAAGGCCGATCTCTACACGGCCGTTCGCTGGCCGGAGTTCGGGCCGCAGATCGCCGCGTATCTGAAGACCCTCGGTCCCTCGTACCCGAAGTCACTCGACGACATGATCGCGCGGTCGAAGGAGTTCCTGGGTACGAGGCCAGACGGCGCGATGCCGAACCCGCCGCGGTGGGCGCTGTTCGCGCGCGAGGCGGGGAGCGGCGGCCTCGCCGACGCCCGCTATCTCTCGGTGCACGACCACGTGCTGCCGGCTGTCCGCATGGTCGTCGACGGGCTGCTCCAGTCGAACACGCTCGACGCCATCGTCTACCCGACGTCGGCGCGGCGTCCCGGCCTGCTGGCCGGCCCGCCGGATCCCGCGAACACGCCATCGGCGACGAACATCGCGAACCTTACCGGCTACCCCGACCTGATCGTGCCCGCGGGCTTCACGAGCGAGCGACTGCCCGTCACGATCTCGTTCTTCGGCCCGGCCTTCAGCGAATCCAGGCTTCTCGCGCTCGGCTACTCGTTCGAACAGGCGACGAAGGCGCGCCGCCTGCCGAGGCACACGCCGGCCCTGCAGAACGAGGCGATCACCTTGCCCTGACAGGCGCGCGCTGCCGCGCGTAGGCCTCGCTCACAGGCGCGCGCTGCCGCGCGTAGGCCTCGCTAGCAGACGCGCGCTGCCGCGCGTAGGCCTCGCTGCGCTCGGTGGGCCTCCGGTAGGCGGCGCTGGCGCGCCGTAGGGAAGAACACAGCGTGCCGGGGGCACCTGCGGGCGGGCCACCGTCGCGTCCCCGACGACCGTTGAGGCCAGGCGATTCACGCCTGACCGACACACGCCTCGCCGGTCACGAAGCGCACGGCTCTTTTGTGCGCTCCGTTCTTGACGTCACGGCGAGGCGTGTGACCGCCTGGCCGAACGGTCGCCGGGGGCGCGACGGTGGCCCGCCCGCAGACGCCCCGGCGTGGACGTGGGGTCCACACCCCGCCCTCGCCGCGAGGGCTCCCAGCTGTCGGGCATGCGGCGGTGCCGGAGCAGGCGTGGTCGTCCGGCGGCCCGGCGGCGACCGCCGGTCACGCTCCCTTCGGCATCTTCGGGCACATGGGCCAACTCGCCTGCCTTCGCAGCGCTCAAACACGGCCGCGTCCCCGCCTCCGGTCGCGTGTCGGCACACGGGCGGCTGGTCGCCGACGGGCCACCGAACGACCACGCCTGCTCCGGCACCGAGGTCGCTGCGGCCCGTTGGCCGGCGCCACGGTCGCGCGCAGACGCGGCGTGCGGGGTCACCTGCCGGCGGGCCGCCGTCGCGTCCCCGACGACCGTTGAGGCCAGGCGACTCACGCCTGACCGACACACGCCTTGCCGGTCACGAAGCGCACGGCTCTTTTGTGCGCTCCGTTCTTGACGTTACGGCGAGGCGTGTGACCGCCTGGCCGAACGGTCGTCGGGGGCGCGACGGTGGCCCGCCCAGGAGAAGCGCGGCTCGCCGCCGGGCTCCGAGGCACGGTCCTGCGCGCTGTTCTGTGTCCCACCCAGTTAGAATGACCGCGCGAGGAGAGGTGATGCTGAAACACAGTCTGTTTGCCCTTGGTGTGCTGGCGCTGACCGGCACCGTCCACCTGCACGCTCAACAACCGGCCGGCGGCGGCCAGCGCGCGGCCGCGCCGACACCCTCCATCGAGGAGCGCGTGACCGGCCTCCGCAAGATCGACGGCTACTTCCCGCTGTACTGGGACGAGCGCGCCGGCACGCTGCTGCTGGAGATCCCGCGGTTCGACACGGAGTTCCTGTTCTCGACGGGCCTGTCGGCCGGTCTCGGCTCCAACGACATCGGGCTCGACCGCGGCCAGGGCGGACAGGGCCGCATCGTCATGTTCCAGCGCGTGGGCCCGCGCGTGCTGCTGGTGCAGGGCAACCAGACGTTCCGGTCGAGCGCCGCGAACGCGCTCGAGCGCAAGGCCGTCGAGGACTCCTTCGCGAAGTCCGTGCTGTGGGGCTTCACCGTGGCGGCCGAGTCGTCCGGCCGCGTGCTGGTGGACGCCACGGACTTCTTCGTCCGCGACGTGCACAACGCCGGCAGCCGGCTGCGGCCCGGCAATTATCGCCTGGACCGCACGCGAAGCGCCGTGTACCTGCCCAACACGAAGGGGTTCCCGAAGAACACCGAAGTGGACGTGATGCTGACCTTCGTGAACGAGGCCGGGGGTGGCGGCGGCTTCGGCGGCGGCGGCGGCCCGACGCAGGGGCCCGCGCCGATCTCCGAGCCGCAGGTGGCGGGCAACTTCGGCCGACAGGGCATGTTCTCGGGCACCGTCGGCAGCGTGACGCCGACGCCCGATTCGGTGACGCTCCGTGAGCACGCGTCGTTCGTCGAGCTGCCGGACGGGAACTTCAAGACGCGCCGCGACGACCCGCGCGCCGGCTACGGCGGCATCTCGTTCGTGGACTTCAGCCAGCCGATTGCCGAGTCGATCCAGTTCCGCTACATCCGCCGGCACCGGCTGGTGAAGAAGGACCCGTCCGCCGCGATGAGCGAGCCCGTGACGCCCATCCAGTACTGGGTGGACTCCGGTGCGCCCGAGGACGTGAAGAAGGCGCTCATCGAGGGCGCGATGTGGTGGAACCAGGCGTTCGAGGCCGCGGGCTTCCGCAACGCGTTCAAGGTGGACGTGCTGCCCGAGGGCGCGGACCCGATGGACATCCGCTACAACATGATCAATTGGGTCCACCGCTCGACGCGCGGCTGGAGCTCCGGCGGATCGGTCACCGATCCGCGCACCGGCGAGATCATCAAGGCCACGGTGACGCTGGGCTCGCTCCGCGATCGCCAGGACTACCTGATCTTCGAGGGCTTGCTCTCGCCGTACGTGGCCGGCACGGAACGGCCCGCCATCCTCTACGAGACTGCGCTCAAGCGCATCCGTCAGCTCTCCGCGCACGAGGTCGGCCACACGCTGGGCCTCGGCCACAACTACTACGACAGCACCAAGGGCTGGATCTCGGTGATGGACTATCCGCACCCGCTCGAGGAGCTGAAGGCGGACGGGACCATCGACATCACCAACGCCTACCCGCAGCGCATCGGTGATTGGGACAAGGTCACCATCGACTACGGCTACCGCGAGTTCCCGGCCGGCACGAACGAGACGCAGGCCCTCACGAAGATCCTGGACGATGCGTGGGCCCAGGATCTGCGGTACTTCACGAACCAGGACACCGACATTCACCCGAGGACCGAACAGTGGTCCAACGGCGTGAACCAGGCCGACGAGCTGGACCGGCTGATGAAGATCCGGCGGTCGGCGCTCACCCGCATGGGCGAGCAGACCATCCGGCTCGGCGCGCCGATGACGACGATCGAGGAGCCGCTGGTGCCGATCTGGATGTATCACCGCTACGCCGTGGAAGGCGCGGCGTCGATGATCGGGGGCCAGGACTACATCTACGCGATGCGCGGTGACGGCCGCACGCCGGTGAAGTGGGAGTCCGCCGCCAACCAGCGCAAGGCGCTCGAGTCGCTGGCCGCGACGCTGAAGCCGTCCGAGCTGACCGTGCCGAAGAAGATCCTCGACAGCATCCCGCCGCGACCGCCGGGCTGGGGTGTCCATCGCGAGCTGTTCCCGCGCACCACCGGGGAGGGCTTCGACCCGATCAGCCCGGGCACGATTGCGGCGGACGTGACGATCGGCTTCATCCTGCAGGCCGACCGCGCCGCGCGCCTGGTGGCGCAGCACGCCGTGGATCCCGCGCTCCCCGGGCTGGAGGACGTGATCGACCGCCTGGTGCAAGCCACCTTCGACGCGCCGACGGCCTCGCCGTACGAGGCGGAGGTGCGCCGCGCGACCGAGCGCGTGCTGGTGGACCGCCTCTCGGGCCTGGCCGCGGCTGCCCAGAACCCTCAGGTGCGCGCCATGGCGTCGCTGAAGCTGCAGCGCCTGGCCGATCGCATTCGCGCGCCGGGCTCGAAGGCCGACGCCGACATCGCGGGCCACACGCTGCTGGCGGCCGACATCAAGCGCTTCCTGGAGCGGCCGGCGGACGCGGCCAAGATGCTCCCGGCCGCGCCTGCCCCGCCGGGCGCGCCCATTGGTGAGGCGCCCCTCGAGTGGCTCGCGCGGCCACCTCAGTAGGCCCCCAGAAGCGGGCTTCGCCCGCGACGGCGGGTAGGCCTCCGGTAGGCCTCCGGTAGGCCTCACTGCGTTCGGTAGGCCTGCGGTAGGCCGCCCGGCGGGCGGTAGGCCTCACTTGCGTTCGGTAGGCGCGCGCTGCCGCGCGCGTAGGGAAGAACACCTGCACTTCCCTACGGCGCGACAGCGCCGCCTACCGCAGGCCTAC
>Ga0268299_1001979_pt1 | contig 28372 bp, 28 predicted proteins | sample NOBtaG_FD_193484 | JGI IMG/M metagenome (GOLD analysis project Ga0268299, IMG submission 193484) | Activated sludge microbial communities from bioreactor in Nijmegen, Gelderland, Netherland - NOB reactor | ecosystem: Engineered > Bioreactor > Aerobic > Activated sludge | place: Netherlands...
CTCTATCGAATTTCAGTCTATCAATTGATCAATCTGCTTCAGGAAATTCCCTTTCCGCGTGCGGCGGGTTACATCATATTCCGAAAAACTCATGGCCATCGCTTCAATTCATTGTTTCAAAATATAAATTATATCATCCGATCCATTGCTCCAGAATTGTAACCGCGCAAAGGTCTCATATTAAAGCATTTGTTTCTATATGGGGAAAGACTGATAGTTGCACCGATACACACATTAAAGGATAATTACGATTTTTTGGTTTCCCTTGGGAGCTGAATAATTTAAGGATATTAGTAATGAAAGCAGAGATTCATCCAGATTATCATGAAATAACTGTAACTTGCAGTTGTGGTAACGTTTTTAACACGCGCTCGACTATGAATAAACCTTTAGCTATTGAAGTATGTTCACTTTGTCATCCATTTTATACGGGTAAACAAAAAATTGTTGATACTGCTGGTAGAGTTGAGAAATTTCGCCAAAAATACAATAAATAGTGATCTAAATAACTGTTGATACTTAACGTTAATAAGCCAGTATCTTCAGCTATATTGGCTGAAGATACTAAACGCTTGGTTTCGGTATATATTTTCATCAATAATGAACGGCGAGCCAGATAGTTTCGTTTTCAGGATTTGTCCATGAGACCCTGTGCTTTTTATGGGCGGGGATATTGATAAAATCTCCTTCTTTAAGTTGCACAGAAGTTTGATCCTCAAAAGTAATTATGGATTCTCCTTTGAGAACTATCACCCATTCATTCTTTTTCTGATCACACCAAGACGATGATTGTTGACCTTTTGAAATAATTCTTTCAATTATTATCGTATCATCGTTGATTAAAGGCTCAAAAATTTCACACTTCAAATTTTTAGGAATTTTTGAGAAAATATTTTGTGATTTCATTCTCGTTTGATCAATAAAACAAAGTGGTTCAAAAAATTGTAATGGCTCGTAGTGCAGTAACCTCACAGTAATAGGTGCTTAAATTGCGAGCCGATCTAAACATTCTCTAGTATTTGTTTTATTTGAATATTTATTCTAAGTATTAGAAAAAATATTGCTCGTGTTTTCTTTAGCTCATCTGCTTATCTGTCACATATTCTAAATATAAAGAACAAAATAAGGTGTAATAGTTAGATTGTTTATTAATTTAACATTTCTTAAGAGTATCAGAATAGAGGTATGTACTAACTCATAATGAAATTTGATGTAAGATGCTGTTAGTTAGTTGAGATTAATCTTTGTATTCAAATTTACCTTTCTTGATGTGAAGGATTAAAAGATAAGAAGTACAAATTAATATCGTGTATGTACTTAAGAGGAGATGATTATTTAAATTTTTTCTTTAAGTTTATTAATATGTATATGATTTATAATAAATATTTGTATTTTTGGTAAGGTCGCGACTTGAATGTTAAAGTTTTAAATTGAATTGTCGTAGCTAGGCTTAGCTTGAAATAGTTTTTGATCTTTCTAATATTATAGTTAATTGTTTTAACTTCAATTTAATTTAATCTTGTTACGGTATAGCTTGTATTATTTAGGGATATATAGAGAGAGCAGTTTGATTGAAATTGTCATCATAATGAAGAGGAAAGCACTATGGTATTAGCACACATAAGAATGATTTCGATAATAGGACTAGTGTTTATTACCGTTCTCACTCTTACTGCTTGCGATAAAGAATCTAACACAAAAAAATCTGGGCAATCAATAGTAAGTGTTAATGGTTCTGAGATTACTATGCTTCAACTTAACGATGAAATAAGGCGGAGTAATATCCGGGCTGATCAATATGAGAGTGCGCGCGAACAATTATTGGAATCGCTCATTGCTCGTCAATTGATAGTTGACGAAGCTATAAGGAATAAGCTTGATCGTACACCTGAAGTGATGCAGGCACGGGAGCGTGCGAATGCCCAAGTGATTGCACAAGCATATTTACAGGGAATTATCAGTAAGATCGCAAAACCATCTAAAGCTGAGATTGAAGATTATTTCCAGAAAAATCCAGAGTTGTTTGCACAGCGCAAGCAATTTGATTTGACTACCGTACGAATTGCAACTAGTGATGTCAGTGAGGAGTTAAAGAGAGTAATAGATGCAGCAAAATCTATCGAAGAGGTTGTAACTTGGCTTGATAAAAATAAAATCCAATATTTTCGTACCCTGGCAACCCGAAGTAGTGCTGATCTACCGTTACAATTAGTTTTAATGTTGCGTGAAAAAAGTAAAGACACTATTTATATCATCAATGAGCAAGAAAAAAGTATCTTGATTTCAGTTAATGCAATTAAAGATAATTCAGTTTCAGAGACTGCTGCGGCACCACAAATTGAAAGATTTTTGATCAATCAAAAATATAAAGAAGCAACAGATGCTGAAATTACACGTTTACGTACTTCAGCAAAAATTGAATATCTAAATGCGAAAACACCAGAACCCACTAATATAGAGAAATCGGAGAATCAGTCATTAAAAATTTTTCCAGAAACTTTGGGTAATATTGACAATCCATCTGGAACAATTTCTGAAGGAGTAATTGAGCGGGGTATTTCAGGGCTAAAATAAACATTTAGCTGTTGGATATAGGACAAATTAAGGATAAGTGCATGGAAAATATTATGAAGAAAGGGTGGCTATTGATTGTGTTTATGGTACTACTCTGGATAACTGGCATCGCTACTGCAGCTAATGGAGAAAAAAAAGAAAGCGTATTGGGACCCGGAGATACATTAAAAATATTTGTATTTGGTCAGCCGGATATGACTACTGAAGTGAAAGTAAGTGAGGCTGGAAATATAACTTTTCCTCTATTAGGTGAAATATTTGTTGATGGATTAACACCTTCTGAAACTGAAAGAAAAATAGTTAAGCTGCTTGAGAGTAAAGATATTTTACGTAAGCCACAAGTAAACATCATTACTGCTTCGTTACAAAGTCAAATGGTATCTGTACTTGGCTATGTGCGTAACCAAGGGCGATATCCAATTGAGGGTAAACGCAGGTTGACCGAAATTCTGGCTATGGCAGGAGGGATTATTCCTGATGGGGCAGAACAGATTACTTTAATTCGTTCGAATGGTAGTAAATATGTTAAAGATGTAATCGATGTTTTGGAGATGATTCGGTCTGGCGATTTAAATCGTGATTTGAACATACGAAGTGATGATCTTGTCTATGTTGAAAGAGCCCCTCGTTTTTATATTTATGGTGAAGTACAACGTGCTGGAGTATACAAGCTTGAGCGTAATATGACAGTTATGCAAGCGTTGTCTGTGGGGGGTGGATTAACTCAACGAGGAACTGAACGTGGTTTGCGGATTCAGCGTCGCGGGGTAGGGGGGAATCTGCAAATTCTAACTGTTAAATCGAGCGATATGGTAGAGCCTGACGATGTAATTTATATAAAAGAAAGTCTGTTTTGATATTTGCTTCAGGATTTTTCGATTTGTGCTGTGAAGTACACAGTGTAAGTTTAATGAGGTTAGAAATAGGATTGTACGCATGGATTTTTCTCGATTTTTTCTTATTATTTTAGCCCGCCGTACACTGATACTCTTAACACTTGTTGTGACAATGTCAACCACTTTATTGGTTAGCTTGTTAATGTCAAAGAGCTATAAGTCAACAGCGGTGATGGTACTTACCCATAAGGGGGCGGATCCTGTAACGGGATTGATAATGTCACCACAGCAAATTACAGGTTACATGGCGACACAATTAGACATTATTAAAAGCTCAAGAACTGCATTGATGGTAGTTGATCAACTACGACTTGATCAGAATGAAGCTGTTGTGAGTCAACACAAACAAAGCAATTCTTCGTTGGGAATGCGCGAATGGCTGGCTGCTTTGCTCCTTAAGAATCTGGAAATTGAGACATCACGTGATAGTAGTGTGATTCGCATAAGTTTTAAAGGTACTGATCCTGCCTTTACTTCTGTTATTGCTAATGCTTTTGCAAATGCATATCAAGAAATTAGCATACGCCTTACAGTTGAGCCTTCACAAAAGGCAGCAACTTATTTTACTGATCAGCTTAATGTATTACGTGATAGATTGGAGATTGCACAAAAAAAACTAACTCAATATCAACACTCACATGGAATTATTGATGCAGATTTTCGGCTTGATGTTGAAACAAAACGATTGAATGATCTTGCTAGTCAATTGGTGGCGGCACAAGCAGATCTGATTGGTGCAGAATCAAAACAAGAAGACGGTAATCGGAGTGGCGAGGCACATAGTGTTGCTAGAAATGCGGTAATTAACAATCTTAAAATCAATTTGTCGCAAGCTGAATCAAGGTTCTCTGATATTGCTCAAAAACTAGGTAAAAATCATCCTAGCTATATAGGAGCAAAAGCAGAAGTTGACAAACTTAGATCTGAGCTAAGTAGGCACATAAGCTTTACTGATAGAAGCGCAATCCATCAGGAAGCTGAGATTCGTAAGGCTCTTGAAGAGCAGAAAACAAAAGTGCTGACATTAAACCGTTCAAGAGATGAACTTCAAATTCTTGAAAGAGAAGTGGATGGTGCGCAGCAGGCGTATAACAGTGCGATGCAACGTTTAAATCAAACTAATCTTGAAGGACAATCCAATTTATCGAGTGTTTCTATACTTGACACAGCAAAAACTCCAGATAAGCCAGATAGTCCTAAAATATTACTCAATTTGACTTTATCAGCATTTTTGGGAACTTTACTGGGAGTAGGGGCAGGATTGCTTGCAGAAATGATTGATCGACGAGTTCGCTCGGCAGAAGATCTAGTCGAAGTTCTCCATGCTCCTGTATTGGGTATTATAAAGCGCGGCATTCCGAAAGAAAGACGCTTACAATTAGAATTGCCTCGTTTGCTACGATGAATGATTCAGAAAGCTTTAAAGGAAACAAGATGAGCATTCCAGATTCTTTAGAAACAAAGAAGCTGAACGATTCCAGTTTTATTACTACAAATGCAACTTCTGTACGTAAGTTTAGCATTGGGCACATTTTGCTAGATATGGGGAAAATTACGCCTGTTGAAGCTGAGCGTGTATTACGCTTGCAGAAAGAAAGTGGCTTACGCTTTGGTGATGCAGCCATAAAGTTAGGTTTAATAACCGAGGCGGATATCCAGTTAGTATTAGCACAACAATTTGATTATCCCTATTTGTTACCTGGACAAGGGAGTCACCCGCCGGAGTTAGTGGTTGCATATCAGCCGTTTGGTGCTCAAGTTGAAGTTTTTCGTGCAGTGAGAAGTCAATTAATGTTACGTTGGTTCACTTTTGAACGTAAAGCGCTAGCGATAATTAGTTGTAACCCGAACGAAGGGGCGAGTCTTTTTGCCGCAAATCTTGCGGTGGTATTTTCTCAGCTTGGTGAGCGGACATTATTAATTGATGCTAATTTACGTTGTCCGCAGCAGCATGAGATTTTTAATCTGAAAAATAAGCAAGGTTTGTCTGATATACTCGTTGCTCGTGCTAATGTTTCAGAGGTTATTGCTAAAATAGATTCATTTGTTGATCTTTCGGTGTTGCCTGCAGGCACGCTACCACCAAATCCTTTGGAGCTTCTTAATCGTTCGTCATTCGACGAAATGAACAATCAACTTGCGAGTCAATACGATGTTATTCTCTATGATACTTTAGCATTTTCTAACGGAGTTGATGCACTTGCTATTGCCGCTCGTACAGATGGCGCACTAATAGTTGCACACAAGAACAATACTCGCTTGACTGATATCAACGCTATGAGTGAACAACTCAAATACAGTGGCACTGAGGTTGTAGGTTCAGTACTAATTGATTTTTAGTAGATAATTTATTTATCCATGCCTGTATATCAATTTAAAAGCCTCAAATCGGAGATTCTAGACTGGTGGCCTATCATTCTAGGAGGATTGGCTTTATATATTCCCACTTTTTATAGTCTGATGAATGGGATATGGACAAATGAGGAACAAGCTCATGGACCGATTATTTTGATACTTTCATTGTGGCTTATACTTCGAAAGTGGAAAACAATGATGAAAAAGAGTGATGGTCAATCAGCCTCAGCTTTCGGATGGATAATTCTTCTGGTCGCTCTTATTTTTTACATCGTTGGCGGCTCTCAACAGATATTAATACTAGAGATTGGTTCTTTTATTCTAATTTTAGCAGCAATCCTGCTTATTAAGCTGGGTTATGTTGCACTCAAAATCATGTGGTTTCCGTTATTTTTTTTATTATTTATGATTCCGTTGCCCGGTGCAATAGTTAGTTTCTTTACTATGCCAATGAAGATGGCTGTTTCGTATGTGGCAGAGAATATTTTGTTCTGGGCAAATTATCCCATCGCGAGAAATGGTGTAGTTTTGCAAATTGGACAGTATCAACTTCTTGTGGCTGATGCTTGTGCGGGACTACAAACATTGCTAACTTTGGAAGCATTAGGCTTATTTTATTTGAATCTAGTGCATCATACTTCGGTTTTTCGGAATGTAGCACTGGCTATTCTTATCATACCCATTTCTTTTACAGCTAATGTTATTCGCGTTATTGTTCTTACTTTAATTACTTATCATTATGGTGACGCGGCAGGACAAGGCTTTCTTCATGGATTTGCTGGTATGGTTTTATTTATTAGTGCATTAATATTGATTCTTGGGGTAGATGGATTGTTGCAGTATTTTTCGCGAACACAGCATGTCAACGTGATTTCACCAGTAAGAAATATTTAGTTCTAATATTGTCTTATTTTTTTGTACCTATGAATCAATTTCAGCTTAATTTGCCTTAAGCTGCAAGCTCAACAGGATAAGAGAGTAAGTGAGAAAAGTAAGGAACTGAATGTGTTGGAGTAGCAAAAGCATTACGGAACGGAGAAGATCAGTGTCCAAGCATTATTTCAGCAATCTGGATAAGAGGATTTCTCTGCCTGTGCTGTGGGCATGATCATGGTTATGCCATAACAGCCTGTTACTTTCGGGAATGGAGTTGTTGCCATAAGCAAACGTCGCTGACTGCAGAAACATTGTTTCATTCGACCAATCTATCGTTGGTTAAGTGGTTTTGGGTAATTTATCTGTTAGCTTCAGATAAAGGAGGTATTTCTGCGTTATGTTTATTAAAGTAGTTTAATGTATCGTGGATTACGGTCAGTCGGATGTTGCGCAAAATTTGAATCGTCATGGAATGCCAGGATAGCATCTCTCAGTTAGAAGAACTGACTGAAATTGACGATGCACTGATAGGAGGGCGACAGACTGGGGAAAATGTGCTGGGTTTATTGTCATTTAGTAATTTTCAGGCCTTAACTAGGAAACGGTATCGCAATTTGTAAAACAACATCTCTCGCCTGATCAACGAGTGCTTAGTGATGCATTGCACTCACTGGCTGAGATCGGAAGAACTCAGGATATGATGCTGAGTGACGCTATCCCATAAAGCTGGAGAATGGTTACGCTGGGTACATACTGCGATTGGTAATCTTAAGCACTGTTGCTTGGAAACACCATGGAGGTATCGTAAAAATACTTACAAGAAGTATCTGAATGAATTTTGTTATCGTTTTGACAGAAGAGCATGAGAAGCCGAATTACTCTCTAGACTCCTCAATGCATGTTTGACACATACTCATGCTAAACTGAGAATGGTATAGAGCATACTGTTTTGTAGTCTTTATGGAATTTAGGACGCTAATAAGTAAGGAGAATATTAATGCATAAATCTCTAGTAGTTAACATATTAATTGGAGTATTGATGATCTCGTCTGGTGCTTTGACAATGGCTTTAACTCCTACCCAGAAGATTGCTGATCAGCAGGAAAAAATTAATCTCGAAATGATGATTCCTGACAGATTTGGAGATTGGAAAATCGATAGAACAATTGTTCCACTCCAGGTAGATGCCGAAACTCAGGCTAAACTTGACAAAATCTATAACCAAACATTAGCTAGAACTTATGTTAATTCTCAAGGTGAACGGATTATGCTTTCAGTGGCTTATGGAGGGGATCAGAGTGATAGTTTGTCGATACATAAACCCGAAGTATGCTACTACGCTCAGGGTTTCGAGATAAAAAATATTTTTCCTGGGGAACTACTCACTCAATATGGAAAATTACCAATTAAGCGTTTGCTGGCCACTAAAGGTAATCGAAATGAGCCTATTACATATTGGGTTACAGTTGGTAATAGAGCTGTTCTACCCGGGTTTGATCAAAAGCTGCAACAATTACGTTACGGTTTGACAGGGAGTATTCCAGACGGTATTTTGGTGAGAATTTCTTCTATAGATAATAATAATGACGTGGCCTATCAGCTTCAAGCTATTTTTATTCAAGATTTATTGTTAGCTGTTAATGTTAATCAGAGAGTAAGATTAATAGGTACTTTCCAGACATAATGGCAATTTGTCAATGATGTGTGGATACTCTAGAAACATACTAAAGTCAAGCAGGTCCGATTCTATAAATTCGTGGTCATTATTGGGGAATATAAGTGCAGAATATAAGAGTTTTTTTGCACAACAGGCTTGACAACAATGTGCGATTTCTTAATTGAAACAAATAAGACTAAAGCAGTGTGCTTGCGAAACTGGCCAAGCTCTCATATACATAAACATAACACTAATTAAGTGAGATCAGGCAGAGCTTTTTATTATGAAAGCAGAAATATCATCCAGATTGTTTAATAATCTAGACTCTAAGACATTAATTTTTACCTTGCTGGTATTTAGCGTACTGGTTTTATCAATTCTTAGTGGCATACTTGCCGCATCTGGTAACATAATTCTTCTGGTTCCTTTGCTGGTTTTATATGGCGTTTTTTTTATTCTTGCTGCACCAGTTGCTTGGACGGTTTGGATATTATTTTGGGGAGCATTTCTGATTACCGGACCCAGTGCTTATTTTATCCGTTTTTCACAGCTTCAGTGGTTTACGGTATTGGTGAGTGCAGCACTATTGTTGCCTTTATTGCTTCATTTGTTACGTGCTAAAGTGGGTATAAAGTCAGTTTCATTCTCTGGTGATCTTATGGGTCCCATTATCTTGGTTTTACTGGTACTTTTTTCTACTGCCATTGACCAACCTCATTTTTCTGAATTTATAAATGCATCACGGTATTATCTTCTAATGTGGCCATTAATGCTGGTTATTATGTTTGGCTTAATAACTGATAAAATGATAATGCAACTATGGAAAGCACTTATGATTGTAGCAGTTCTACAATTCCCGATGGCGATTTATCAATATTTTTTTGTAGTTCCAAGTAGTACGCGAACATCCCGATGGGATGCTGTAATAGGCACATTTCATGGAGCTATAGAAGGTGGGGGAGATAGTGCCGCGATGGCTATTATGTTGTTGATTGCAATGTTAACTGCAATTGCATTGTGGCGCGAAGGAAAACTTAATGGTTTAAGAATGGTTTTAGTTGTATTGTTTGGGCTTTTTACACTAGGCTTAGCAGAAGTTAAAGCAGCAGTTATGTTGCTTCCGATTGTTATAGGCTTGTATTATCGTAGAGAACTATTGAAACGGCCTGTAGAGTCTATTATCGTCATAATAGGGGCTGTTTTATTAGTCGGAGTTTTATTTACATTTTATGAGAAACTGCACTATGGAGATGTCTCTACTCATACCTTCAAGCAGAATCAGGTTACTTCAACGTATGATCGAGTGATGCGAGCAATAGATCCTGAGGCTCAGACATATGATGGTCGTGAATTGGGTCGTGTAAATCTTTTACTAAGTTGGTGGAATATTAATATCGGTAGTGGTGATCTACAACACAGTTTATTCGGTTATGGGATGGGTGCAACTTATGAAAGCAGAATCGGAGTAGGCGAGTTAGTGGATCGTTTTCCATATAAGATAAATACATCCTCATCGCTTATATTATTATGGGAGATAGGTATTTTGGGACATTTGGTTTTTCTCTTTATATTGTTATTAGGAGCAAAAGCTTCGGAAAGTGCTGCTAATAATGATGTTATTCCAGAAATTCATCGTATTTTTCTAAGGATAGGCACAGTAGGACTGTTATTGTTGGTTTTAACGATGCCTTACAAGAATTTTCATTTGTATTCCAACCCGATCCAGTTTCTTATGATGTTGATGCTAGGTCAGGCTGCTTATTGGTCGAGATTCTTAAATAAGTAATTAATTTGTTGAATTATATGAGAAGTTGAAAAATATTCGATGGGAAATGCAATTGCCTGATACTTTCAGCTTAATCTTAAATTGCAAGAAGGGTTCTAAATATTGAAAGAACACTCGATAAGAGTGTGGGCGTTCATTAAGTTATGTTTAAAAATAAAATATATTTTTATAATAATTTTTAAGGAAATTTTGATGCAAGGATGGCTCAAAGAGACTTACGGAAAAATTATTCCTTTCGGAGTACGCCAAGATATTAAAGGATATACTCGGCGAAGACAATACAAAACACTAAGATTGCAGGTCAGTAGCGATGGTTATTCCCTAAAACCTTACGATGACTTGCATTGTATTTTTATACACATCCCTAAGACTGCCGGGATATCAGTTTGCCAAGCGCTCTTCGGTTGTTTAGGTGGAGGACATCTCACAGCACGAACTTATCAAGTGATATTTGGGGTTGAGTGTTATAAAAAATATTTTAAGTTTGCTTTTGTACGTAACCCTTGGGATCGATTAGTATCTGCGTATGTTTTTTTAAAGAAAGGAGGCTTAACTGAGCAGGATAAAGCATGGGCGCATGGATATCTGGATAAATTTGATAGTTTCCAGGATTTTATTATCCATGGATTAACATCTTCTGACATTTACCGCATTTTACATTTTATTCCACAGTGGGAATATGTGGTCGATAAGAACGGCAAGGTCGATGTAGATTTTATTGGTAGGTTCGAAACCTTGGAGAGCGATTTTGAGATATTAGGTGACAGATTGGGAATATCGACTAATTTATTAAAAATTAATCACACTCAGAAAGGGGATTATCGTAGCTATTACAATGATGCTAGTGCTGAGGTGGTGGCTAAATTGTACTCACGCGATATTGAGTTGTTTGGTTATTCATTTGACCATTAATTAACATGTAGATATCGTATATTTTCTAGAATAATTAAATATGAAAATCAATTTTATAGGTGTTGGTGCACAGAAATGCGCATCAACATGGGTCCATCGTGTTCTATCAGATCACCCGGAAGTAGCGATATATCAAGGCAAGGAAAGTGATTTTTTTTCAACTTATTACGGTCGTGGTTATCAGTGGTATGAGAAACAAGTAGGAGATACGAGTACAGTAAGTGTCAAAGGAGAAATTTCACCTTCGTATTTTGCTGATAGCGATACACCTAGTCGCGTTTTTCTATACAATTCGGCAATGCGGATCGTGCTATTGCTGCGAGATCCTATCGAACGTGCCTACTCGAATCATTTGCACGTAGTTAGGCAAGGTTATCTTACAGGTCAAAAATTAAGTTTTGAAGATGGATTAGCCAATAATCCAATGTATATAGAACAGTCACGCTACGCCCGGCACCTCGCTCGCTGGTTTGAAGTTTTTCCAAAAAATCAAGTGCTAGCAATTTTTCAAGAAGATATTCGCGATAACCCTCAGATGCAAGCACGTAATTTATACCGTTTCTTAGGAATTAATGAGAATCATCAATCTTGGTTTTTAGAAAAAAGAGTGAATGAAAGCGTGGTTGTTAAAAATGCAAAATTAGATTTATTTCTCAAGCGGTTGGGTAAGATTGGTCGATATGCAGGTGGAAAAAGAATCGTCGATGCGGTTAAGAATAATGATTTAATCCGAAATTTACGTCGGAATCATAATCAAATCCAATTACGTGAAGTTATTCCGCCGATGCGTGAAGATACACGAAAGCATTTGCAAGATGTATTAGCCGATGATATGAACGAATTGTTGTGTCAACTTAACTTAGAGAAGTTACCTTGGGAGAGTTGGTTGGCGCTGCAAAACAAATCGAGTATGAATCAATTACAATGACTTGAATGAAAGTTTTGTTTAACTGATAAGCAGCTTCTTTTTATGTTAAGTAATTTGTTAAGTTCAATAGAATTCAGTTAAATTAAATCCTGCTATGGTCGTGATACTGGATGAAGTCGTTTAAGAAGTGTGTAATTATAACTTGTGGCATATATTTTCTTATAAGATGTTACCGATTTTCCAGAGTAGAGCATAGCATGGCTATCAGTTTATTTTGTGTAGCTCTCGATTCGAGCGCTACCAAGATAAAAACTATATATAACACTTTAATTACCTATGAACGTCACGAGTGCCATAATCAAATTAATTGAATTTAATCTCCCAAGCTCGATTAAACAAAAGCAGCATTCTGTTTGGATTGTATTGTTTTTTACTATAAATATTTTCTTGTTTAGTCACGATCTGATGGCTAATCCAGTAAAATGGCATCCAGGACATTACTGTACGATTTTAGGTCTTGGCAAAAATGACCCTAAATATATGGCACAAGTATATAAGGAGCTTAACGCAACACCAGCATTGCGGGGTATCCAAATTCGTTATTTTTGGGCAGAATTAGAAACAACAAAAGGAGTGTATGATTTTACATCAATTGATCAAAGGCTTGCTGATCTTGCAGCAATAGGAAAGCGACTTGTCATTCAAGTACAAACAAAATCATTTGTTCCAACAGGAGAACTTGTACCAGATTACTTAAAAGCAAGTGAATACGATGGTGGTGCATTTGCTTATAGAAGTTACGGCAGCATGGCGCCAAGAGGATATAACCTTGCTCTGTGGAATTCACAAGTACATGATCGTTTAGTAGAGCTATTTAGGGTAATGGGAGAGCGTTACAACTCTCATCCATATTTTGAGGGTATCGGTATGATAGAAACTGCGTATGGAGAACCGATTGTTTCTCAGCCTGCTCATCAGATGTCCAAGTTTTATGATAATTTACTTAGCGTTCATCAGAAAATGCGGTCATATTTTCCAAACACAATGACGATCCAGGAGGTGAATTATCCGCACTCAATTTTGAAGTCATTCGTGGGAAAACTAAAAGAAATGGGAACAGCATTAAGTGGTCCGGATGTTTTTAAAGATGAACCAGGATTGAATCGCAATATGCGGAATGCACCAAGAGGTATATATCATTTTTATCCAGAACTTTCAGGAATTATACCTTTGGCTCCTCAAGTGATGCATAAAAATTATATGAATACTCGAAATGATGGTGCCGGTAATGTACCAACTATTTCAGAGATTTTTGCTTTTGCACGAGATAATCTGAAATCCAATTATATTTTCTGGACGCGTAATCCGAAATATTATTCCAAAGTACTTGAGCTACTAAATGAGCCTGATATAGTGAAAGACCCTTTTGGTGGCTTGAGCTCGGTTTGCCCTAGGGCCTATACTTCTTGTGTTGACTAAAAATAGAAAAGTTTTTTTGCTTTAGTCGAATGCCAATTCAAAGAAATCTGTTGATATAAATTATTAACTAACTACATGAGAGCTACTAATGTTACCTGACTTCGTAGTAATTGGCGCATTTAAAGCGGGATCGACTTCATTGCATCATTATTTTAGCCAGCATCCTAGTGTTTTTATGACCAAAGTAAAAGAACCGAATTTCTTTGCTTTTGATTCAAAAAATAAAGTACATGCTGAAATGAATCGTCAGCAGTTTATGGTAACCAGTCTTTCCGAATATGAATCGCTATTTGATGCTGCTAGGGTTGATCAAATTAAGGGAGAAGTTTCCCCTTATTATTTATATAGCTCTGTTGCTTTGCAGAAAATAAAAGAAATAGTGCCCACGATTAAAATGATTGCATGTTTACGGAATCCGGTGGGAAGAGCTTATTCGCATTATCTAATGCGACTTCGCTCAGGGAAGGAAACAAAATCGCCCGAGGAAGCGTTTTCTGAAGACGCTTTTTGGGTTAGAGCTAGCTTGTATGCCGATGCAATACAAAGTTATCAGCAAATTTTTGATAACAACCAACTTAAATTTGTATTGTTTGATGATCTTATCAATGATCCACAAACACTGATGTCCGAACTATTTAGCTTTATAGGTGCCGATTCAAATTTTCAGGTGGATACTGATTATAGATTTAACCCCGGCGGTACCCCCAAATTGCCATGGTTACATCATGGGTTGAGTGCATTGAAGCGTATACCCGGGTTACGTCAATATACCCCACCTTTTATCAGAAACCGTCTTGCGCGAATTAGAGATAAGAATCTTGCGCCTGCAAAAGTATTATCAATGGATGTGCAGCAACAATGGCTGAAATTTTATCGGGATGATATTTCACGTGTACAAGATATTTTGCATCTTGATCTATCAGACTGGTTAAAAGTTAAAAAGCCCAAAAATCAAGCAATATAGCTGTTTGACGACAAAGGATGTAATAGATATTCCATATTTCCCTGAAGGGTTTTCTGTGCCTGTATATAGATTAATAGTGATTCTCTTAAATTGAGCTAAGGAATCGCTGAACAAATCCAGAAGTTTGGGATAATCGTGTTTTCTGATAATTTTTTAATACACCATGTCATGCCAATCTTCGCATCTACTGTCTGCAGAATGGGTTCCATCTGCCTGACCGGCAGATGGAAGATGCCTTGTGTGGACGCCACACTCATTCATACTCCAAGTTCGACCAAGAAACGGGAACGGGCGCGTGATCCTGAAATGCATCAGACGAAGAAGGGGAAGCACGGGCACTTTGGCATGAAAGTGCATGCTGGGGCAGACGTGGATTCCGGAGCAGCGCATACGGTTGAAATTGCCGCTGCCAATGAAGCCGATATCAACATCCTGTCCAAGCAGCTGTGGGTGGAAGACGAGGTTACTTTTGGCGATACGGGCTACACCAGTGATGAATACAAACGCGGGGCACGACAGTTTGGATTCACCCGGACCCGCACCGCGGACTGATGAAGAATGCTGTCCAGGTGAATATACTGATGATGGATTTGGCCAACCTGTACCTGCTGCGCAGGCGACTGCTGACCAGTTGAGGAATAAGGCCGCTCAAAATACCCCGGCGGCAGACGATGAGCGGAAACGGGGGAAATTCGGCGTCAAATTGCCGCTGAAGAATAAAGTGCCGCGAATCCGTGTTCAAAAAACTGGCAGTAGTACCAAAAAATCTGGAAACCGCTAATTGTTCAGCGGCTCTCTAGGAAACTGATTTACTATTAAAAATAGTGTAGCTTGACCGCATGTGTAAAATTAAATCGAAGTAAATTAACAAATACCTAACTTTTTTACCTCAAACTTTCATTTAGAAAAATAATAGATCAGGTAATATAATGGCCTGAGGTTCATATATTAATTATTTGATATAATTGATAATTCTATATTGTTAGAATTGTGAATATTAACTCATCGAAGATGCGGAGTTTGGTTGGATTGCAAATTGTGCGATCAAGATACGGATTAATAGTGAAATTATTGTAACCCTCTGCTTACAAAATAGAAATTAAAAATAGAGAACTGAAAGTAAGTATGCTGAATTCTTGTAATCTGTTAATCGATAAAATGCTATGAAAATGCTTTATATCGTAGAGGATCGTTTTCCACCATTTCGTGCAGATGTTGTGGAGTTGTTTGCAAAACAGATGCCGGATCGAGGCCATCAGATTGATTGGTTAATGCAAAGGGGGCCAGATGCGCTCAATTTGCTATCGCCTACAGATTGGTTGGGGAATGTTGTGTATCTCACTCCACGGAGCAAGTGGCAGGGATTATTTGGCCGGATACTGAACAACTTGCTAGGCATGCGAGGGGATTTAATGATTTTGTTTCTTGCTTTTAAGAACCGCTATGACGTAATTCAAGTACGCGATAAGTTTTTTGCTAGCTTAATCGCTTGGTTGGCAGCCCGTTTGACCGGTGCTCGCTTTACTTACTGGATGTCTTATCCGTTTGCCGAGTCTAAACTGTACCAAGCCCATAATAAGCTTGTGCCGCATCACCGACTTGTTTGGCTAAAAGGGCAGCTTATTCGAAATTTGCTTTATAAGATAATTTTGCCATCAGCAGATCATATTTTTGTGCAAAGCGATCGAATGAAAGAAGATGTTGCTCAAGAGGGTATTTCTCCCGACAAGATGACCGCTGTGCCAATGGGTATTCGTGCTGATCAGGTAGGTAAAGCTGAAGATGCCAAAGCTCTAAACATACATGCACCTCTTTTACTACATCTCGGGATCATTATGCAATTGCGTCAATCAGAGATGCTAGTACGTGTACTTCAGAAAGTGCGGTTGCGTTATCCTGACGCGCGTTTGCTATATGTGGGCGATGGCCAACTGCCAAGCGATCGTCAAGCAGTAGAGGAGGAAGCATCTCGACTGGAGCTATCGAAGGCCGTAACAGTAACAGGTTTCATGCCTATGGAAACCGCCTGGGAGCTGGTCGAACAAGCAGATATTTGCTTTTCGCCTTTCTATCCTGTTCCGGTGTTACTTTCCACTTCACCCACGAAACTCGTCGAATATATGGCTATGGCTAAATGCATAGTTGCTAATGAACATCCTGAACAATGTCAAGTAATGGAATCGAGTGGAATTGGACGTTGTGTACCATGGGGTGAACAATCCTTTGTTGATGAGGTTTGCAAGTTGTTGGATGATCCTGAACGTGCGCGAATGCTGGCATCGAGAGGACCAGATTGGGTACGAAAGTACCGTACTTATGATGTTATTGCCGACCGAGTAGAGTCACAATACAAAAAAATACTTGGATTGACAAAATGAACAGCTCCGGTCTTTATTCCGGTAACCGTTTTCGCCAAGCGATAGTGCATTATTTATTGGGGCGGACTGCACAAGCAATTTCTTCTTTTATTTTTATAATCTGGCTGGTTCGCTTATTATCCCCGGTGGATTATGGTGCTTACATGGTTTTGTGGGGCATGGTGGAAATGATGGCGCCATTGAGTTCCTTAGGTATGCTCGAGGCGGTGCGGCGTTTTCTACCCGAATTAGCATTGCGAGGAGCACCCAGCGCTCTTGCATGGTTTGTGCGCTGGATGACTCTAATTCGTTTTGCCATCATGATAATTTGGACAGCACTAATATCTGCTTTTTGGCTGGATATTTCTGCATGGCTGGGTTTCAGTGCTCCGCAGCAAGACGCTACGTTAGTAGCAGTTGGATTGATTATTACCGTCATTGGTTTTCGGTATGCATCAGAAATGTTGGAATCCCTTTTAGAGCAAAGATGGGCGCAGTTGATTCATTCATTAATGTCAATTGGACGTTTGGCTGGGGTTGCAATATTAGTATTAATTGAGAGTTTGTCGATCGAACAATTACTGTGGATGGATTTAATTGTTTCATTAGTCTGTTTAATATGGGCCGAATTTCTCTTAATGCGAAAATTACGCAGCATACAAAGTACGGGGGATTTTCATGTAAGTGCATATGAAATATTTAATTTTGCATGGCACATGGCAGGTGTGAATCTTCTTCGGGCTGTTGCTAACCCTGGTGCGCTGCGTATGCTGGTGGCCAGAACCTTGGGGCTTGAGACTGCGGGAATGTTTGCTTTTTTGCAGCAATTATTGCTAATTGCTGGACGCTATCTTCCGGCAAAGTTGTTGGCGAATATTATTCGGCCTATGCTGATATCCCGCTATGTAGCGGGAGAGGTTGATGCGGTTAAAGAGGGAATGGCTTTGTTGTGGAAGAGTAATTTTTTAATAATTGCTATTTGTATGGCAGCATTGAGTGTTGCAGGCAATGAATTAATTTCTTTGGCAAGTAGTGGGCGTTTCGTCGATGCTGGCATGGTTATGGTAATTATGCTGCTTGGCTTGGGTGCAACAAGTCAAGGCCAGTTAGTTGTTATGATTATGCAGATTTTTCCGTATACACGCCAATTAAGGTACCTCAGCATATTATCGGCAATAACACCGATAGCGGTAATAGTTGGCTCAAACTGGGGATTGATGGGCGTAGTATGTGGAATCGTGCTAGGTGCATGGTTAATGAATAGTTTGACTTTGCTTTGGTTGAATTATCAGGCTGGTCGTATCCAATTAGATTGGTTGGGAACTATACGTGGCCTTAGCATTGCTATATTTCTGGCGGCTATCGGCTGGGCAATTGAAGACAAATTAGGAGTATGGTGGACGCTGACATTTGTTTTAGTAGCTTACGTACCTGGCTTAATGCTGGCGAAGCCATTAAACCAATCAGATATGGCGCTACTTAACCGAGGATTGCGTCACCGTGCCCGGATATTTCTGCATTTTACTTCGAAAAGTTTATAACAATTAATTGGTATCATTATTTATGTTCGCATCATGGCAGGTCAATTGAGCGATTTGTATGAGCCATAAAGGCACTTTTGATTCTTTTTCCTAATCTTCCTAAATCTTGTATCGGATATGTCTAAAAACCACGAAAATATAAAGATCATGCATGTTATCAACGGAGAATTTTTCTCTGGTGCTGAGCGAGTGCAGGATGTATTGGCAGTACGACTACCGGATTATGGTTATGAGATAGGTTTTTGTTGCATAAAGCCCGGAAAATTTTCTGCTTGCCGGAATTCTACTGTACCGATCTTTGAGACATTTATGAAATCTAAATTTGATCTGGCGCCGGCTTTGGAGATTGCAAGAATTGTAAAGCAAAATAACTACTCCTTGTTGCATGCACATACTCCTCGCGCGGTATTAGTGGGACGCATAGCGGCGTGGTTATCCGGCGTACCATTAGTGCATCATGTACATAGCCCGACGATACGAGATACAGAAAGCGTGTGGCGTAATCGAATGAATTCACTTATAGAGCGATTAAGTTTAGTGGGCGTAGCGCAATTAATTCCAGTATCGAGAAGTCTGGAGTTTTATTTGAAGAAGCAAGGCTGGTCAGAGAAACGAATTACAATGGTTGCCAATGGAGTAGTCACGCCGGCCTCACTGCCAGTAAGAGATGCGCCTGGGCCAGAGTGGGTGATTGGGAGTGTGGCATTGTTTCGGCCGCGTAAAGGTACGGAAATTTTGATACAGGCATTGGCAAATCTACGTCAGGCGGGCCGTTCGGTAAGATTGCGTGCAGTAGGCCCATTTGAGACTATGGAATATGAGAAAACGATTAAAGAGATGGCGGATAGACTCGGGGTAGGGGACATGATCGACTGGATTGGATTCGCTCAAGATGTCAATGCCGAATTCACTCAAATGGATATTCTTGTTTTGCCGAGTCTCTTTGGAGAAGGTATGCCGATGGTAATTCTAGAAGCAATGGCAACAGGAGTTCCGGTAGTAGCATCTGATGTAGAAGGTATTCCTGAGGTATTAGAGCATGGTAAAACCGGGTTGATAGTGCCAGCTGGTGATGTAAAGAAACTGGCTGCTGCCATAGCTGATTTAATCGATAATAAATATGACTGGCGTGCCATGCGAGAAGCTGCTTACCAATTGCAAGTGGCAAGCTTTTCTGATTACAGTATGGCTAAAGGTGTGGCACGTGTTTATGATGCGATTCTGAATTCTATGCATCGTTAGAATATCAGCTACTAAAGACTCAACCAATCATAAGGAATGAAACAGAGCATGCATCAAATTCCCTTATTCGGCCTGAAAATAGAAGATACGACGTTAACTGATGCCAGCGCAAATATTGTCAATGATGCTAAATCAGGGGTGCAGCGTAAAATATATTTCGTCAATGCACATTGCATAAATGTTGCTGCGGTAAATATTGATTACCTTTCAGTATTACAAGATAAAGCAATGCTATTTGCCGATGGCAGTGGTATGCGCTTAGCTGCGGGATTAGCTGGTTTTTCTCTAAAAGATAATGTCAATGGTACCGATTTATTTCCGCTGATCTGTCATGATGCCGCTGTAGCTGGTGTCAAATTAGCTTTATTGGGTGCTCGTCCAGGAATTGCAGAGCGCTGTGCTGAAAATATGAAAATTCAATTTCCTGAGTTAGATATCGCATGGGTTCATGATGGCTACTTTAAGCGGGATACTGAAGAAGATATTATCGCTGCTATTAATCGTAGCGGAGCGGAAATCCTGTTTGTAGCGATGGGGGTTCCCATGCAGGAACTATGGATCGCGCGTCATGTAAATAAACTTCGTGCGCCTGTTTTGCTGGGTGTGGGCGCCTTATTTGATTTTTATTCAGGGGTTATGCCACGAGCGCCCCATTGGATGCGTCGCTTTGGTTTGGAATGGTTATTTCGGTATGGGATGGAGCCAAAACGAATGTTTGTGCGATATATCATAGGTAATCCCGTATTTATTATTCGAATGCTATGGCGGCGTTTAAAAGGTCAGAAGAATCTACAAGAAGCGGCCTTGCTTGATGGTGTGAAGTAAAAGAGAAAAAAATCGCCCTGACTCAGAATATACTTGAAAAATAATGTTGATTTTAAATTTATGAAAGAAATATCTGGTGTGAATCTGGCTAACTTCATTATCGCGGGTACGGAGAAAGCCGGCACAACCTCGATATTTACGTATCTAAGTACCCATCCGTCGGTTTGTGGCTCATCTGTTAAAGAAACAGATTTTTTTCGTAATTCATTTACCGGTAATCGCGAAAAAGATATTGTTAATTACTCAAATTATTTTGTGCGCTGTTCTCCTGAGATCCGGATTGTTATGGAAGCTTCACCGGGATATCTGGGTAGTGGTGCAGAAGTGGCAGCTCGCATTCATACATTGGTGCCGAGAACCAAGCTACTGTTCATATTAAGAAATCCCATCGACCGAATATACTCTTCATTTAATTTTCATGTTGGAAAGCTGAATCTGGCGTCTGATTTAAGCTTTGAGAAATATATTGATAAGTGTATTGCGTATGATTCTGGTCAAAGAACGCCAGCAGAACTGGGTATTAAAGAATGGTACTTAAAGATTATCAGTTTTGGTCGGTATGCTGACTATTTGAAATACTATTATCAATTATTTCCAGAAAATCAAATAAAGATTATGTTTTTTGAGAATATGAGTCAGGATATTGACGGATTCATGTACGAGCTGTGTCAGTTTTTAGAAATTTCTCCAGACTATTTCAATGGATATGATTTTAGAAGAATTAATGTTACCTACGAAAGCAAGTTGAAATGGTTGCATAAAATCGCGGTCTACTTTAACGCCAAGTCCGAACGGTTTCTACGGCAACGACCCGAATTGAAGCAATTAATGGTGAAATTATACAAGAAAATTAATCAAGCAAGAGAAGGGTATGATGAAATTCCCGATGAAAGCCGTGATCGTTTAAAACAATATTATTTACCCAGCATTGTGGCACTGCAAACGTTTATTGGAACAAAAAATATACCCTGGAATATTTAACCCCCTGCCTAAACAAACCAGTGCAAATGAAACTACCGACTGGCTTGTTTGTTTTTTCTAGCTTGCAATCAATGTTGATTCGATTTCCGCAAAACTTCTGGCTACATTGTTCTGTGGAATAATTGTACCGAGTTGTTTTTCAATCTGAGTCCAAGAAAAAATGCCGCATATTCTGGGCACACCGATGGTGAGATCGTCGATTACAAGCGCATGCAAGCGACCACTCTCGCGCAAACTTGTGACGATATTGCCTACTCTGGCGTGCATCACTTCCTCCAATGGAATGGCTTCCAGCATATTTAATGGTGTCATCATGTCCTTTACCAGGATTTCGCTGTGTTTTATACCTCTTTCTTGGATAAAACGCATAGGCTTCTCACCCAGAATATCGGTCGCAGTGATAATCCCTGTCAAAGAATTGTCATCATTCATAACTAGCAATGTGCGCACACCGCGCTGCATCATATATGTATTGGCTATTTCCATTGTAATGTCAGGTGATATGACGGCTGCTTGCACTGTACGCAAATCGGTCATTACTTCGGAAGCTGGGGAATCATACGTTACTGGATTGGGTAATAGAGGGTTGGAGATGTGTACCGTGCCTGTCAGATACTGCACAGCGAGAGACTTATATTCTTTAATCATTTCGTGCACTCCTCAATCTTGGGTTGAAGGGAATCACCTGATTTCAAGATAGATTATCAATCTTGAGTATGCACTTTACGCTCAAAATAATTTTCAATCAATAGTGCATTTGATCAAGGGAAATATCTATTTCCGGTGATAAACCCATCGTATCAATCTATCCATGATGGCATGGGATTGTTCGGCCTGATCATGATTAATAAAAAAAACAATGATAACGCGCCGTCCCATCCCGTCAATCAAATACCCTGCCAATGCGCGCACGTTATTCAGTGCCCCGGTTTTCATATGTGCCAATCCCTTCGCCGGAGTATCCGCGAAACGATTTTTCAGCGTTCCATCCACTGCGGCAATCGGCAATGATGCAATGAACTCCGGCATCACCGGACTATTGAAAGCAGCAAGTAGTAATTTTCCCATATGCCTGGCACTAATTCGTTCTTTGCGCGATAATCCAGAGCCATTCTCAATTACTAATTCTGTAAAGTTCAGTTGCTTGCTGGCTAACCATCGTCTGATAGCTGCATTCGATTTAGCCAAAGTAGCTGGTGAGTTATCAATTGAAGAATTTCCAGTCCCCAATGCAAGATACAATTGACGTGCTGCTATATTATTGCTGAATTTATTAATACCGCGGACAATTTCCGCCAACGGTGGTGATTGATGAATTTTGAGCGGGAGCAAGTATTGGGGGGCTTGTCCTAAGATGGTATGACCATTAAAGATGCCGCCTTGCTGGATCCACAATTGCCTGAACAAATCATCGGTATATCTCGCGCTGTCTTGCAGACTCAGCATATACGATTGCTTTCCGCAATGCTGGGAAAAGCGGCCATTCAGAATAACTGTAAAGTTATTCTTACTTTCTTTATTCGCAATTGCTTCAATTGTGAGGGAATTCTGCCATGCAACGCATTTGTCTTGTGTAAGTTTTAGATTATTTTTTATGCGTAAGGATTCTGGAACTGGGTCAATCACGACACGCACAGAATTTTTATCAGGTTGTGGAAATAAATGGAACGTAGATGCACGATAATTGATTAACAATGCTTCTGGAGGCACGTTATAGGTACGATAGGGTTGTTCGTCAAACTCACCGGGATTTTCACGAGGAATCTCATAATGTGAATGATCCAAAATAAGATTGCCTTTAATTTCACGCAATCCAGTGAGGCGCAGACGATGGACCAACAGCCAGAAATTCTCAAGATCCAGCTTGGGGTCACCATAGCCTTTGATAACTAGATCTCCATATAAAACATCATCAGTAATTTTTCCATTGGCATAAAGAATGGTCTGCCAAGTATACGCGGGGCCCAATAATTCCAGTCCGGCATATGTGGTCAGTAATTTCATCACTGAAGCCGGATTCATGCTGGAGTCGGCGTTGATCGTAAGCACTGGCTGGCTTGAGCCAATTTCATGTACATATACGCCAATTGCCGTTTCTGGAATAGCAAGCTGATGGAGCTTTTGTTTAACTACGAAGGGTAATTCATTAGCGAATAGTGGAGTTGCTAATGCAGTCAGTTCGATCAGAAAGCCAAGACATAAACAAACCCGGGTCATTTTAATGGCAGAGGTTCGGAATAGTTACTGTTTATCTTTGCATAGGGAAAATCCGTCATCCCATCCCATTCGATATTGCTCATCCTTGTCATAGCGATTCAGATCTTTAAAGGCCCAACTTGTTCTTTTGACGGTTTCACAACCATCGATATAACCTTGCTGAGTACTTACCGGATAACCGGTCAAGTTGTATTTGGGTTTTACACTCTCGGGTAGAGGACCTGCCGGTCTCTCGGGTTTTCTGGCAGGAAGCGGTTGCTTGGTGGAGATTCCACTACAGGCAGAAACAATGAGCATGGTCAGAATAATAAAGAATAATAAATAATAACGCATAGTAGATACCTTCAATAATTACCCCGAAAAAACAGACTACAAAACCGATTTTAATAACTTACCCATTTCAGCCGGATTGCGCGTGATTTTGATGCCACACGATTCCATCACTTCAAGTTTTTCTTGAGCTGTTCCTTTACCTCCGGAAATAATAGCACCAGCGTGTCCCATGCGCTTACCGGGTGGTGCTGTCACACCAGCAATAAATCCGACCACGGGTTTACGCATATGATCTTTTACCCAGCGCGCGCAATCCTCTTCATCCGTACCGCCAATCTCGCCGACCATCAGCACGGCATCGGTTTCGTCATCGTCATTGAACAACTGTATTACATCCAAGTGTTTTAAGCCATTTACCGGATCACCACCAATACCGATACATGTGGACTGTCCCAAGTCCATCTCCATGAGTTGCGCCACTGCTTCATACGTCAATGTGCCCGAGCGCGAAACGACCCCAATCCGGCCTTTTTTATGAATATATCCCGGCATAATTCCGATTTTGATCTCATCCGGCGTAATAATTCCTGGACAATTTGGACCAATCAATCGAGTTTTCTTACCTTGCATTTTATAGCGGGTACGGATCATATCGCGTACCGGAATACCTTCAGTGATGCAGATCACCAAATCCAGTTCGGCCTCAACAGCTTCGTCGATTGCTGCAGCGGCAAAAGGAGGGGGGACATAAATTACCGAAACATTGGCACCGGTTTGTTGTTGAGCTTCTTTGACCGATGCATAAACTGGGATGCCTTCGACATTCTCACCGGGCTTGCGCGGGTTAACGCCTGCAACAAAGCACGCGTTGCCGTTCGCGTAGTCACGGCACATACGCGTATGAAACTGACCGGTTTTTCCGGTAATGCCTTGCGTTATCACACGACTGTTGCGGTTGATCAAGATAGACATGGCAAAGTGCTCCTTATATTACTGGCATTAAAATTAACATGCTGGCTTATCCGGCTGCACTAACCGCTTTTTGCGCCGCATCAGCCATATTATCCGCAGAAATGATTTTTAACCCGGAATCTGCCAAAATTTTCTTTCCGAGATTGACATTGGTACCTTCCAGCCGCACCACCAATGGCACCGTAAGCTGAACATCGCGAGCAGCAGCTACAACACCTTGTGCAATGACATCACATTTCATTATGCCGCCGAAGATATTAACCAGGATTCCTTGCAGTTTCGGGTTACGAAGCATTAATTTAAATGCCTCCGTGACTTTCTCTGTTGTCGCTCCACCTCCAACATCGAGAAAGTTAGCAGGATTACCGCCGTAAAGTTTGATGATATCCATCGTTGCCATTGCCAGGCCTGCGCCATTTACCAGACAGCCTATATTTCCGTCCAGAGGAATATATGACAATTCATGTTTTGATGCTTCGATCTCGATGGGATCTTCCTCATCCAAATCACGTAACGCGACGATTTCGGGATGGCGAAACAATGCATTATCATCAAAATTCATTTTGGCGTCGAGTGCTATCACCCGGTGTCCTGCAGTCAATACCAATGGATTGATTTCCAGTAATGATGCATCGGTTTCATCAAATGCTTGATATAAGCATTGCAGCAAGGTGACAGCATCTGACAGGCTATGTTTGGGGATGCCAATTTTTTGTGCGACTTCTTCGGCTTGTTGTTGACCTAAACCCGTGATGGGATCAATAAGCACTTTATGAATTTTCTCGGGCGTTTCAGCTGCGACTTTCTCAATTTCCGTGCCACCTTCCGAACTGGCCATCAAACATACGCGTTGATGACCGCGGTCTACCACCATGCCTATATAGAATTCTTTTTCTATCTGTACGCCTTGCTCGATAAAAAGTCTATGGACTATCTGTCCTTCCGGGCCGGTCTGATGAGTTATCAAGCGCATGTTCAAAATTTCGCCAGCATATTGTCGTACTTCTTCCAATGACTTAGCTACTTTTACTCCACCGCCTTTACCACGTCCGCCAGCATAAATCTGAGCTTTCACTGCCCACACTTCGCCCCCTAGTTGTTGCGCAGCTTGCACTGCTTCGTTAACACTAAAGCAGGCAATACCTCTTGGAGTGGTTACATTATATTTGCGTAAAATTTCTTTAGCTTGGTACTCATGGATCTTCATCGGGATGTCCTTATCAGAATGATTTAGAATATCAAGATTCGAAGTATAACTTAATCCGGAATAGTGAATTATCCTAGTAGAAAAACTAATTATTTATTCAGTATCTATTCAGACTCTCACCCTTAATATATCAATAACTGTGAAATCAATGGACGGGGGTTATATGAAAAAATTTAAAAGGACATGTATGGCGATTGCGCTATGCAGCATCTTTTCATTCAATCCCGCAGGTGCCGAAGACGGCGGAGGCTCTGACGGGGGAGGGTTTGATGGCGGTGGATTTGATGGTGGTGGTTATGACGGGGGCGGATTTGACGGCGGCTATGATGGAGGGGGTTTTGATGGCGGCTACTACGAAGGAGGGGGTTATGACGGAGGTGGTTACGACAGCTACGATAGTGGTGGTTATGACAATAATTATGATGGCGGAGGGTTTGATTCTGGGGGTTATTATGACCAGAATAGCGGGTTCGAAGAAGGTTATGACCAGGGTGATTTTGGAGAAGGCGATGCATTTTATCCGGATAATGCCTCAGATCAACAGGAAAGCATCGATTTTGCCGATGATATAAACTCAGAGAGTAATTTTGATCAAACAGGCGAATTTAATCAACCAGATGATTTTGGAGTTAATAATGACTCTGATTCAAATGCCGGCACCACACAAAGTAAAGAAATTTCACCTGACTCCTTCCAAGAGAATTTAGCAGCGCCTGCTAATGAATCGAGTGAAACCGGGACATCTGTTCAAAACGACGGTGTTACTCCCACCGATTCAGCTGTTCAGAACGTAAATAGTGAAATTAATCCTGAGGCTAAGCAAATTTCAACAGGCCAGGAAGATTTAGCCACACCAGGTACTTCATCCAATGGAGCAAATTCATCGGTTCAAGACAGTGTTTCACCAAATACTGAGGCTCAAGATAATCAAATCACTGTAAATAATGATTCAACCGGAACAGATCAGTCGACTCAAGCCGATGGAACAAATCAAGATGGTTCGAACACTCAAAATACTAATATCCAGAATAATGTAAACAATGGCAATTCTGACCACCACCATGATCACCATCACGGACATCACCATCACCTGGATGGGTTTGGTTTGGGATTTGGCCTGGGGCTGGGACTGGGCTGGGGATTTGGTCCAAGTTGGGGTTGGGGTTGGGGTTGGGGGCCTGGTTGGGGATTTGGTTATGCTGGTTTTGCACCTTTTAATAGTTTTGGTTTTTACAGCAATTGGAGAGGCGGTGGTTTCTATAATAACTATGCGTTCGGGCCATATCGGCGATTTGAAAGCTATTATCCATTAGGAGGTTATCCTGTAGGCGTTGTTACCGCACCTATAATGCAAAGGCCAACGTATATTCAACAAAATCCTGCACCTCGGCCAGCTGCTGTGCAAAGAAATAATTATTGGTATTATTGTCGTAATCCGGAGGGATATTATCCGTATGTCAAGCAATGCTCTGGAGAATGGATAAAAGTACCTCCTCAACCATCATCCTGAAAATAAATATGAAATTGAATGAAATCATGCTATTGGAAAAAGCTAATTGAATCAATTGTTCTAACAATGAGAACCATAGATGAAGATGGGCTATGAGAGAGAATTGCTCGATGGTAAATATGGCGGTAGAAGATTTAACTTGGGCCTTAACCTGAAGTTTAAATTAATGCTGGGGTTAAAAGAATAAAGACGAGATAATGATATGAGTGAAGAACAAAAAGACGCAGGAGTTACAACGGATGAATCACATAGTATACGATTACGGGCTGTTATAAGCTGGGTTGTCGTAATTATCTTGATTTGCTTTGGAGCATTCATGCTATATAAATTGACCAATTTTCATAATACGCCAGGTGACTATTGGAAAATCATGGTTAAAGAGCAGTTTCCGGTTTTAGTTGGATTGCCTATGGCCGGTCTCGGATCACTTTTCGTTACTCTTATTTTGCGCATATCCACGGGGCCCATAGAATTCGAAATCGGTGGGCTTAAATTTAAGGGTGGCGCCGCTCCCATTGTATTTTGGATTATTTGTTTTATGGTCATTGTTTTGTCCATTAATTTGCTTTGGCAAAATTAATCGGGTTCAGAAGATTGACGCAGCTAAAGAGGAAGATGATAAGCTTTATAGGTAGTGATCTACGATGGATGATTAAACTGTGTTAATGAATTTAGTTAACCATATCTCGAAAGTGGCTTGCGCTGATCTGCATTTATTCATGAGGCACTCCATTTCAATATTCAAGAATTGACGTGAGGTATGCTGATTTTCATGGAGTCCGAAGTTTCATAAAATGAAGACATGAAATGGAGGAAGAAGATGGAATTACCGCGCACACAATATAGTCAGGAATTTCGTAAGGAATCAGTTAAGTTTTTC
>Ga0268299_1001980_pt1 | contig 28356 bp, 24 predicted proteins | sample NOBtaG_FD_193484 | JGI IMG/M metagenome (GOLD analysis project Ga0268299, IMG submission 193484) | Activated sludge microbial communities from bioreactor in Nijmegen, Gelderland, Netherland - NOB reactor | ecosystem: Engineered > Bioreactor > Aerobic > Activated sludge | place: Netherlands...
CAGTGCCGCAAGGCGGCGGTCCGCATCGAAGAAACCCATCTGCGACATCGCGACTCTCGGCGTTACTGTTCCTGTGGTTGAACCATACTACAGTAATGCTCGTTTTGTCCATTTTTCGAGGCGCCCTTTCACTATAATAACGAAGCGCCAAAAGAACTATTGATTTCACCAGAGTCTCCCCAATACCCCAACATAACAACGCTAAAATTGACAGCCTACCTTCTAAGCGAGATCCCCGTTCTCCCCCCGGACGACATGCACGAAGGTACGTTCGCGCTGCTATCCCCTCCTGGTCGTGCCATGAATCACCTAGCCAAGGACAAGTTTCGTGTTTACCGTCTCGTCTGTGCGGGCATGGGCTGCAAATACACACCAATCGCGGGGGCCGACCCAACTACATTCGAAGAAGTCGTAGTCAGAAGAGACGCAAACTTAGGCTCAACTGCCATCCTCACCCGCGATCACAAGTGCCTGTATGTCTGTAGCTTAAGGAGATGCAGAGCACTCGATCAGATTAACTGAATATCCGTGCTCAGGACGTTGTAATCATTCTCGATAACCACGATTCCGATCAATTCTCCTTTTCGCCCCGATCCATCTCGATCGTAGTATAGAGTGTTACTATCGGTGTTGAACCAGAAGACTTCTTCCGGAGTTGTTGGACCGGTAGTATTCGCTACGAAATGTGACGGATCGAGCATTCCAACATTACCTCCGCCAATGGCCAACTTTTTCTTAAACCCAGTGTGTGAGATGGCTATAACATCACCCGTGCTGAAATCCCAGATGTGGTCACCTCCTTCGTTTGGATTCATATAGACAAAGCGGTCGTTACCTGAGCTGCCCCAAAGATAGTCTTCGCCAACTCCACCCCTGATAACGTCGTCTCCGAGGCCCCCGCCGAGGTAGTCTATAAGCATAGGACTAGAGCTACCAACAATCATGTCACCTGTGTTAATCGCCGCACTATCGAGTCGATAAATTGCGACCGGGCCCACAATGCGGTAGCTATTGTCCGTGTCGTCAAATCGAAACTCATCGTAACTTATAACAGCATTGAGTCCGTCCGGCGCGGAACCGGTGTTTACATTGCTGATTAACCATATTGAGTTAGTAACGGGGTCGTATGCCGAAACAACACCTGAGTGCGTTATCGCTACCGCTGCACCTTCGATGACAGCTCGAAACAGGTCACCTGGCTGAGGCCACGTGGTAGGATCGTTGGGATCAATGACGGTGGTGGAGTTTCCAGCCGTGTCGCCCACCAGATACCACCCATCGCCTGCAACGTCGGGCCGCGTCGTGACTGTGTCGCTGCTGATGGGTACAAGAAAGTCTGGATTATTCTCGTTGCTTACGTTTCTTGTGTTTAGTAACGGGCCCTTGTTGTCGGCTCCATACGGGCCGACCCAGTCTGCTTGTAGGAGAAAAGGATCAAAAAAGGCTACTGCCGGGCTGGTCTGGTAGCTCATAGAATATACAAAACCGGTGCAGTTCAACCGGCCCCAAGTCTCACCTAGCCCTAAGATTGCTTCATTCAGCACGTTTCCGCCGGACAAGGTCGCCGGGTCCGCATAATGCTTATCCGCAAATATAGCAATTGTCAGAGTAGCGTTGTCTGTCTCCGTTCCATCTGACAGAGAGTACGTGAAGGTGTCCCGAACGAGCACGGTACCCTTGGGTGTACTAAAGCCTGCCTCAACCGCATAGCTATAGCTTCCGTCGGCATTGAGCTCTAGTACGCCATACTGGCCCGTCACTAAGGCCCCCACATTCTCGGCGGCCCCGTCGACTGCTACAACAAGCAAATTATCCCCTGGATTAGCTGCTCGGTCATTCGCCAGAACTCCAACTGATTCGCTCCTGGTAACAAGAACGCTTTGCTTCCTGTTCTTGAAACCAATTACGTCGTCAAGCGCGAGAATAAGTTCATCGACAATCGTTATTGCGAGCACCTGCGCATCGACCCCACCGGCACCATCCTCGACTTGCACAATGACCTCGTAGACATTGTCGGTATCGGCGTCGTTCGGCACCTCAAAGTCAGGGGCTGAAACAAAAGCCAGAGCTCCCGTCGTTTCATTGATCGCAAACAGAGCCTCATCCGCGCCACCCGCAAGGCTGTACGTCAATGTCTGTCCTGTATCAGGATCATCAGCAGACACTATCGTGACCGCGGCGACGTCCTCGGCCACTAAAACCGCTGCACTGTCGCCACCACCATGTGAGGTAATCTGCGGTGGTGTGTTCGCCTCTCCGAGCGAGAATCGCTGGCCCAGAATTCCCGGGCCCTGGCCATAGTAGTCCCAGGCGACAACGAAGCCGCCATCAGCAAGGCCGGCGACGCTGGGGTAGCCTCTGCCGGGGTTTGCACTGACATTCACCGGGAAGGGGACGTCGGGAGCGATGCCCTGTTCGTCATAGACGCGTCCGTAGATTTCGTAGCCCTGGCTATCTCCTCCCTTGGTCACCCAGGTAACGACAAAACCACCATCACTGAGCGCTGAGACGCTGGGCGGCGAATTGGACTGAAACGAAAGGTAGTCGTATGAAGCAACCTCAAATGCGGTGCCACCCATGCCGTCTGCGTCATAGAGTCTTGCGAAGATCGCGCGGCCTGATCCATCTTCTGTAGGAGAGTGCCAGGTGACGACGAACCCGCCACGCGCGAACCCAGCAACACTGGGTTCATTCTGTTCGTTTAGGGTGTACGTATTGACCGGGAACTCGTTGCCGTTTGCAGTTCCGTCCGCGTGGTACATCTGTCCGAAGATGCCATAATTGGAACCATCCTGGTTCCACGACGCCCACGTAATGACAAAGCCGCCATCACTTAGAGCGGCAACACTAGGGTACACCTGGTAGCTACTGACGTACGAGTTGGCTTGGCGTTCATTCTCCTCAAGCGCGACGCCGTCTTCACCATATACGCGATAGAAGATGCCGGCGTCGGAGCCGTCTTGCCCGTAGGAGGCCCAACTGACGACGAAGCCGCCACCCACGAGCCCGGTGACACTTGGTATTTCTTGATATCCAGGGGTGTGGGTGTTTATTGGGAATTCATTTCCCACCGTCTCTCCTGCACTGTTGTAGCGTTGGCCATAGATTCCGTAGGAGGAGCCATCTTGCTCATACGAGTCCCATGTGACGACGAAGCCGCCATTGCTTAGAGCTGCGACGCTCGAACGCCATTGCGTGTTCGCGGTATAGGTGTTGATGCGAAATGGCGTGTCGTCGATCGCTTCGCCTGTGGCGTCGAAGATCTGGCCATACACCTCGGTTTGGCCGCTCCACGTGACGACGAAGCCGCCGCCTATGAGCCCTGTTACGCTCGATTGCTCAAGCGAGCCCGTTGCGACAGAAAACTCTTCGTCACCCACCTTGATAAGCGTCATCGCAGCTCTCCCCAAGGAATAGTCTTGCGACTTCCCGGCAGGTCACCAGAAATTAGCGCCACTACGATACGCTTGGCACCTATTTGGGCCGTACCGGTCCCCCGCCGCCACCATCCCACGTACACGGAAACGCTAGCAGGCTCGCCCTAGGGGTGCAATGATGTAGGTCTGTACACTGCTAGACAGGCTCCATGTCCTCTCTGGCTTGAGGCCGGACGCCTTGATAGCGGCGCCCAAGCGCTTTCCTAGCATTACCACCGCCGGAGCGTCCCCTCCCACCTATCGGAGCCGCGCGCGACGCACTGCGGCACAACGCGTCGAAAAAGCGCTCGGACAAGCCAGCGCTGCTGGACCGATAGCGGGTCGTGGCTTCGATGGGCACTAGTCTTCAAGTCACCGCGCCCTGACCGTCCAGGTGATGACGTCTTTCATCACGTATGAAAGCATAGGCATGGGAAGGGCTGGGATGCAACGAGGGCGATTAGCGGATAGTAGCAGGACAGAGAGAGAGTCTCTCACACAGCAACCCAGTTCCTGTAGCCGTATCCCGGTACCCCCGACCATAACGCTGTGGAGCAGTCCAGCAACATTCACGACTCGTGTAGTGCGGTAGCTTCACTTGCAGGCGGGTTAGGACTTTGGAGATTGTGCTTCCTCGCGATGGCGGCCCATTCGCCTAGTGTCGTGATTGGAAGCGTCGAAGGATCAATTGACGCTGCAATTTCCCTTAGTGCATCGACGAATACTTCGTTTGTTTCTCCATTGTCCTCGCCATTGGTTCGCCCACGTTCGATTGACTTCATGCGCGAATACAAGAGCAATAGCCCAACTGGGACACCGACGACGTCGGCATACAGTTGCAAATCTATAAAGCGCAGATTCTTAGCGTTACCTTCAATGGCATCGACAGTATCAGCAGTAAACGAATGGTCTGCAAACTCCGGTCGACGCTTGGCAGCTGGCGTCAACACAATAGTAGCGAAATCTTCGCGGCTCAATGGTCGCTTGATCCCGAGAAAGGTCGCGATTGGCATGAGATGAATGTTCTCTCTGATTTGGCAAAGAACCTGACATAGCGTATTTGAGTTGGGTTTCTTGCCGTGGGCTCTGTTAGCCGGTCGCGCGGACCGTCGTCTCTTGGCGGTAGCCATCTCGTGTCAACCTCGGAAATAAAATTGCCGACCTTCGCCAGAGGTCGGCACCATCGTCCTTTCCTCATACAAACAACAACTCACACTACTCAGCGATTGACACTCGCCTTTGCAGTCCCTTACGTTTGAGGGTGGAGCGTATAGCAAGCGTCTTTTGCTGCTATGCTCTCTCGAAGCCTCCACGAGTTGGCAGCGACGTGGGGCTCCGGCGAGCGAAGACCTGCGCGAACAGGTCGTCGCGACGTATCGCTGCCTCGGATGAAGGAGGACGCACAATGTCTACCTTCAAGAGTACGCGGCACGGCCGTAGTACGCCGGAGCCTAAGAATCTCAATCTGCTACGACACCAGGTTGAGAGATTTGTTGAGCACGAGGCCTTCAGCCATTTGAGCGACTGCGTCCGCCACCTCTGTGGTGGCTGGAGCGACGCATGCCGAACGATCTGGCTGTGGGTCAATACTGTTTCCCCGATTGACGCGAACAAGTTGCTACAAACGGTAGTCCGCGTCGTTGTGGAAATCCTCAACTAATAGACTTAGACACCCTACTTCCCGGTCGGTGCCAGCCGACCGGATCTTTTTCAAGTATAGGGCCAGTCGGAAGGGCGTCAAGCCTATACCGTGAAAATGCCGGTCTTAGCATTTAGCTATGCATATTGGTGAGTGCTCCTTGATGCCCGGAGAGGCCGGTCCGCCGAACCAAAAGTCCACCAATGCCGGGTGCGTTATTGTAAAGTCGCTCGCCGGTCCGACGCTGAGGGGGATTGACCCGACACACACGCGAGCGGGCGTCCGGGCATGCACCAACGGGTCAAGCGGGTTGAGCCGTCGACGCAGAAGAGGCCTACGGATTTGCCCTGATGGTTGGCAGGCCGGCGTCGAGGCCTCCACCTATCTCGCCGGGCTGATTGGACTGGGCGGCTCTCGGCGAGCTCATCGACAAGGGCGTCGACGTGCGGTTCGTCCAGGATGACCTTGCGCTCGACACCCGCGGTGGCAGGCTGGCGGCCGACATACAGGCGGTGATCGCCGCTGACTACGTCCGCAATCTCCGGGAGGAGGTGCGGAAGGGCTTCTATGGTCGCCTCAAGCAGGGGCTGTACCCCCTTCAGGCACCGATTGGGTACGTCGATCGGGGCGGCGGTCGTGTGAAGGCACTCGATTCTCGCATGGCGCCCTTGGTCGCCGAGGCCTTTCGTCTCTACGCGACCGGGGAGTACTCGATCAGGGTTCTTCAAACGCTTCTCTACGAGCGAGGCCTCCGGAACCGGGCCGGCCGCATGCTGAGCCCCACCGCCATGGGCAACCTCCTGCGCAACCCCTTCTATGCCGGTACCATCCGCATCCGGAAGACCAGAGAGAAGTACCGGGGAGCGCACCGGCCGCTCGTGAGCCAGGAGCTCTTCGAGACCGTACAGGCGGTGCTCAAGGCCCGGTCAGCCTTTCGCTCCCGACACCGGCCGCACCGCTTCCCCTATACCCAGCTCATCCGCTGTCGCTGCGACCGGCACCTGGTCGGCGAACTCCAGAAGGGCCATACCTACTACCGCTGCCACCATGGATGTCCGCGGGTCTGCCTGAGAGAAGAAGCGATCGATGCGGCAGTGTTGAGCCTCTCCGGCAGCAACCTATCCATCGGCGAATGGAGCGCCCGAAAGCGGGAGTTTCTTTCACTCGCAAACTTCGAAATACGTTGCAACGACAAGGTGATCGCGATTGAGCCAAAACGTTCGAATACTCTAGGGGTTCGACCGAAAGTGGGTCAAAACGGCACTTTTACGACATGAGAAAACGGCTCTATTGAGCCGTTTTCTCATGTCGTCCAATGTGTACTTCTTTGTGGACCCAATCGGGGCGATCTTCGAACCAAGGATCTGGCTAAATGGATCAGTGATCTAGCCGTGGAATCGCGAATGCAAGACGGTGACCTGGTTGACGACTGCACGCCTCCCCGGGAACCGCCCTGCCCTGACGATAAGGGTGACCCATGGCGTGATGAACTCGATCGATCACATTATGCATAAAACCGCGATGTGTGTGTCGCCGATGACGCGACGTCCAGCAGGGCGGCGTGATGCAAACACGCCCAGCATCTACTTGTATCACCTGAGCGAAGCAGCAACTCTCGGATAATTTTGGCAAATTATATCGATTAGCTCAACAATGAGTTCCTCACGATAAGACCGCTCGAGCAGCTCGACACAACAAAGAGCTAACGTTTGAACCGATACTTCGTCTTCAAGCTTCCGGCCAAAAATGTCATACCATATCACCTTAACTTCGTTTATTGAAAGCTTCTGGGTCAAATGAAAGCGAAGCTGTCTTCTCTCAAGTGTTCGTAGCTTTTCCTGGCACGCTCTCCATAAACGTGTACTGTCATCTTCTGTTTTGCGAATCTTCTCACGAGGGTCAAGAGTCGAAATGGTCTGCAACTCGGTTCCAAAGAACCGTACTATTCTGTCCAATGATTGATCCGTGATAAGTCCGTGCCCTCCATTCCTGGCGTCAATGTAAAGTAACCCCCGAAACTCAAACGGCACTTCCACGTCGCTAAGTAGCACTGGCACGGCGGTCAATTTTTTCTTGTCTGCCAACTCAACAGCAGTAGCGATCTCGCGCTTAACCCATAACGACGCATTCGAGTTCTCGCTTACCAGAAGAACGAAGTAGTCTGAACCATTGAGGCCCTCCAGAATCTTGCTGGAAAAATGATCACTTGGTTTCATGACGTTCTCGTCACGCCACACATGAAATCGTTCACCCAGAGAGTGCCTTAGGATGTCTTCGATCCGCTTTGCAGACTCCTTGTCCTTCCAGCTATAGCTGATAAAAACCTGCGCCTTTCCGTCGGCCATCATCGACCTCCTCCGGTCATTCGACGATTCTGGCATGTGTCAAACCATCTCTGTACGCCGTAGGCCCACTCTACCACTTCGGGTTTGTCACGGCATCACCCTGATAGTCCGCGGCATGAAGACAGCTGTACCAAGCGTCGAAGGGGACGTCAGAGGCCATACTTCGTCTTTCGATTGACGAAGGCCGGCTCTGTTCCTTCTAGCACTTCCACTACAGAAAGGTTGATGTCGCCATTCTCGATCGCCCCGCCGCGATAGGTGAACTGCTTAGCAGTTTTATCACACATCGCCCCGATTACCTGCTCTGCATCGCAGACAACGGCCAAGTTCGGATTATGGGTGACCATGACGATCTGGCGTCGCTGTTTGGCAGCCTTGATGCATTTCACTAGTATGTGGAAGATCGTCTGGTTGTCGAGGTTTTCCTCAGGCTGATCAATCACCAGCGGGATGTTGTCCTTATCTACGAGAAGGTAGAATACCAATAACAACAGTCCTCTCTCCCCAGGTGAAAGTTGGCTGATCTCCTGGGCATTGAAGGTGAGCGAGTATTGCGGAGACAGGTAGTCTAGACCAAAGAGTACGTCATACAGTCCGGATACGGTGTACCCGCGGCGCAGCTGCGAAGTCACACTGACAGCCGCCTCAGCGCCTGTGGGACGGCGATCGACGTGAAGCATATCATCAAGCTTGTCGAGAAAGTGTAGTACTGCTTCGACATTCTCAAAATCTGTCTCTTCCATGCACTGCGTTATGAGAGCGACACTCTCATCGATACCGGAAAACGTTCCACGCACATTGCGGTTAATGTTGTCCAAGAATCGTTCGCGAAAGCCACTTTCGACGATGCGTACCTTGAAGTCCAACTCTAGTGACAGCTGCTGTCGCTCCGGCGACTGGAGGAACTGGCGAACCGGCGCATAAAGCTTTTGATATTCGGCGACAATTTCTTTTAAGTTGGCGTGGCGCTCGCGGACGAGATCTCGGCGACGCGCGCGCGCAGCTTCAAGCTCAGTAGGTAATTGATCCAGTTGCGCTATCAGCGCCTCTAAACCTCGGATCGTAGTGGGCTTCCCGTCGTCGCCGAGTAAAGCGACGCGACTAGCCTCCCATTGAACCAGTCGTTCCTGGTATTCCACATACCGGCGCTCGCGCTCACTGAGGCGGCCACGAACTTCGCCGAGAGATGCCTCGATCTGAGCCCTTCGTGCCAAGACTGCATCATCGCTGGTACCAGAAAGTCTCTCCTGCAGCGCGGCGGCCTGCGTATTCGTGTCAAGGATACGTCGCTCTATCTCAGCCGTGTTGACTGTGAGTGACACAATGCTCCGTGGATCAATATCGACGCCTACTTCCACCAGCATCGCGCCGAGGTGCTCCAAGAACTCAGCGTGTCTAGCCTCATAGTTCCGGACCGCTTGCACAACGCGGGTAAGGTGCGCAGCAAGGCGGAGCTGGTGACCCCGACCATCTCGTAGCTCTTGCTCCTCGGTCGTTACAGCCGCCAAGCGAGTTTCCAGGTCACCCATCTCGGAAGCGTCTCGGCGAGCGTCCTCAGTTGGCTCGCCTTCACTCCTCGGATTGGGCACTTCCGGTGGCTTTGCGCTGTCCAGCGCAGACAGTTCTTCTCGCTTAACTCCCAATTGCGCCTCAAGGCCCCGCCGATGTTGGTCACTCATTTTCGCTTCGATGCTTGCTACCTCCGCATTTACCGTCGTCAGTCGCTCCTTTACCCGAGAACCGGCTTTATCGAGCTCGGCAATTTTAAAGTCGAGCAGTTCATCTAGTGTCGCCTTTCCCAGTCTCTCCTCTTGCGGAACATGACTAAAGATTATCTGCCGAAGCTCACCATCGAACTTTTCCGACCCCGCGCCTGCCAGTTCGTTGCAGAGCGTTTCCAAATAGCTCTGAGGAAGGTACTTTACGCGCTCGACGCGTGCTGCGTCAGGATTGCGATCTAGATAAGCCGAAGACGTGGTGCCATCAGCCCACGTTATCGTCCCCTCGAAGTGAGCAGCGAGATTGGCCTTTGGATTTCGGAATCGCTGCAGATTGAGAAACGAGAAATTTCCATAGTTCTTGGTGTCGCCCGCTAGAGCTAAGATGTCGGTCAGTGCACTCTTGCCGCTGCCCTTGTTGCCGATGACCGCGACCAGGTCATGGTTGAGCGGAATGTCAATGTCGAACCAATTGTCAGCGAGCACCGAACCAGTCTTCTTCTTCACAGATAGGCGGGTCGCAAACTTCGTCCGATTCGCATTGACCAAGGTCCGCTTGGGAGGTCTATCTCCAATAAAGACACGCTGGTCGAATTCATGTACTGCCTGCCTAAGACCTTTGAACGTGCGTTCCGCCTTAATCCACGTCTGGCAATTGCCAATTCTATCCTTATGCTCGGCGTCGCTGAACGTGTGCGCGTCAGAGCAATCCAAGAGGCGATCATTTACACCGGCGTCGGAGAGTCGCTTCCTGCCTCGGGCATAGGCCGCGTCGTTGGCGGCTGCTGTGAAGACCAGTTGAGCGCGGTTTATGAGATTGCGCTTCTCTGCGATAGAGCCATCAGTCCATCTCAGGGTATCCCACTCGGCCTTTCCAACTGCCATCAGACATCGACCCTTCAAGTTGTGGTTTGTGAGGGCCTGCTCTACCGCGTCGAAGCTTACGCAGAGATTGTTGAAGCCCTCTCTTAAAGGCGAACTATATCGTCGACGCTCAGGCTCCGGCGCTGCGTCGATGATCATTTGGCCAAGCTGCGCAAGAGAGGCGGGCGTGATAATGGCCTGCCACCGCGTACGATAGTCTTCTCGTTCAGGAATGAGGGCGTAACGCGAGCTCAACGCTGCAAGGAACTGTTCCCGAATGAGCTGGGGGTCGAGCTGATCGAAGATGACATGCAGATTTATACGGCTGAACTCCGATGCCGAGTAGGTGCCGTCCGCCTCCTTCTTCACAACACCACCAAACTTATCCAGGCGAAGCTCCACAACAGGAAGAAGCAGATCAATGTTACCTAGGCGACCACTCTGTTTGTACGCGAGCAGTTTCTCGTAGCCGTCAACGAACAAGTAGTCATTGACGCCGATCACCTTGAACTCGGGCGGAAGCGCCTCGAGGTCCGCAACAAAGCGCCTCCATACCTCCTCCGCATCGCCTCCATACTGTTGTTCGAGCGACTTCGGCGTGTGGACATGAAGATCCCACTTGCTCCAAGTCGAGCCGACTGAGGTCTCCATGCTTCTCTGCCCTTCACTCGTTGGCGGTTCTGGTTGTGTCACGTAGAGAATAGTAAACCGTAACTTCGTTCACCGCTAGCGTACCAAGCACGCACCAAAGAAAAGCCCCGAATTCGGGGCCGGAGATTGCTTCGGAAGGTCTTGATATGCGTCTCTTGACTGGGCGACCATCGTCGTCGAAGGGCTGGAGCCAGCCCAGTCAGTACTCGCTCGCGAGCATGATGGTCAGGACGCGTGTGGTGACTTTGGGATCAGCGGGGTCCGCCGATCCGCACGTCATGGTGAGGTCGTAGTAGCTGATCTGGAAGAAGAACTCTTCCCCATCAACGATGAACGATCCGAAGTCGTGTGCCCCATAAGGATCGTTGTCGTCGCTGAAGTCAGCGAACTCTCGGACGGCAGTGAGCACCGCGACTCTGACGGCTGCCGGAAGCACTGCGACGCCCTGGGTCATCACGACCTTGCCACCAAGGAAAGTTTGTCGGAAGAGGTCGTTGAGCTTGGCGATTGTGCTCAGGGTGGCTTCACCCATGGCCACCTCCTAGATCATTCCGGCCAGGATGAGGCCGGACTTCATGCTGTTAGTCCCGCACTCTTCGCACCACCCCTTCTCCTGGTCGGGCTCCAGATCCTCGGTGTGCGAACAGTCGCGGTTCATGCAGATCGCCAAGCAGACGACATCTGTGATGGCCACCTGCATGAACTCGAGATCGTCGGCGTAGCCGCCGACCTCAAGGAGCTTTGCGAACTTCTCTTTTCGAAGGGACATATGCTTCTCCTCTCGGCTCCGCAGCTCGGGATGAGCGGCGGAGGGAGGTGAGAAGCTCTGAATGCATGGTAGCGGCGTTGGCCGGGTCGATGAAAGTGCCGGTCATGCACGGATGTGTGTGCATCACGCCGTCTGGGTTCGTGACCGACGAACCTCGTACACTGTCGACATGAACGCTGACGGAAAGAGACGGAAGGAGCTACTGGTATCGTCAGTCGATGGCGACGGCACCCTCCTTGAGACCGTTTTCGACAGAGCGAGCGGCACAACCGGCTTCGTCCGGCAGAGTGTCGCCGGGCTTGAGCGTCTCGCGTCCATTGATCGTGATGGGCGTACCTGTGTTCCGCTGCGCTCAGGCAACGATTTACTCAAGCATAGGGCGCTTCTGTTCCCTTCGGAGGCTGCTCCCTGCGGGCCTATCGAGCAGCTGCTCAGCGAGATCGAGGCATACATCGCGCGATATGTGTCGCTCTCAGGCGACGCCAGGAAGCTAAGCGCCGCGTACGTCATCCTGACCTGGCTATACGACGCTTTCCGGGAAGTCCCGTACCTTCGCTTCCGCGGCGACTACGGCACCGGGAAGACCCGTGCGCTCATTGTAGTCGGGTCGATCGCATACAAGCCGTTCTTCGCCTCAGGCGCGTCGACGGTGTCGCCTATCTTCCACACACTCGACACTTTCAAGGGGACGCTGGTGTTCGACGAAGCGGATTTCCGCTTCTCCGATGAGAAGGCGGAGCTGGTCAAGATTCTCAACAACGGCAATGTCGAGGGGTTTCCAGTCCTCCGCACGCAGGTCACTGCCCAGAAGGAGTTCGAGCCGCGCGCTTTCCATGTCTTTGGCCCGAAGATCGTCGGCATGCGCGGCCACTACGATGATCGCGCGCTCGAAAGCCGCTTTCTCTCGATCGACATGGAGCCGTCAGCGTCCGGATCGACGCCAATCAATCTGCCGGACGCCCAAGGAGAAGATGGGCTCGCCCTCAGAAACAAGCTACTCTCCTTCCGTCTGCGCGAGCGCCTGTCGGCTCGGTTGGACGACATGCTCGCCGTGCCGAGCCTTGAGCCGCGGATGAACCAGATACTTGTCCCTCTCCTGTCTGTCGTGTCAGCAGGAGTGTACCGAGAAGCGATCCTGCGCCATGCCGAGCGCCACCAGGCCCGTGCCGTTGCCGATCGCGGCGACACCGTCGATGGCCATGTGCTCGCGATCATCCGTGGCCTGGCGGCGGAAGCAGACAGCAACCCCGTACCCCTGTCCGCGATCGCTACGGCATTCCGCGACGCGTACGCCGGTGAGTACGAGCGGCCTATCACCAACCGGTACGTAGGATCGGTAGTCCGCCGGCTGGGCCTCCAGCCATTCAAGTCCCATGGCACCTATGCGCTTGCGGTCTCCGGCAACGAGCGCCTGGCTGCGCTCTATCAACGGTTCGGCGTTGGGGACACCGTGGGGACGGATGGTGGACAACCTCCAAGCTGAACACATCGGGTGGACGTGGGGACGTGGGGACGTACGACAAAGGGTATCCGGTCAGGGATACCCTTGTGTCGTTTGAGCCATACGGCGCCTCGATCGTGGCAGCCTAGACCCCGATAGCTTCGTCCCCACGTCCCCACGTCCACCCGGCTTCCGTGCAATGCACGGAAAGTCGTGCAGAACGGTCACTTCCACGAAACGAAGCGGGACGCGAACATAGAGCTAATCGTCGGTTGGAATTGCTAAGACCCCGGCCGTCGAGAAAACTATGTCAACACGATTTCCGTGTTATCTCGCTCCGCTCAGAAAGGAGTGGGATTTATCGCAGGAAGAGCTCGCCGCGCTTCTGCCGCGCGGCAGTAGGAACCGCGTCTCAGACGTTGAGTCCGGCAAGGCCGCACCCAACGCGGAGGAGATACTAGCATATCGACTCATCTTTGGCTTCCTGCCGCATCGCATCTTCCCCGAGTACGTCGAGAAGCTCGAAGATGAAGTTATGCGGAACGCTCATGCGCTCTATGAGCGCCTCAAGGACGATCCGTCGCCCGAAGCGAAGATGAAGCGGCAGCTCCTGGAGCTCCTCCCTCAGAACGCTACCTGTACCGGCCATAGCGATCTGCCCGTATGAGGCCGTACACCCGCGGCCGCGAGCTGGTCTTGGCTCTTCAGCCGTCCTCTCGCGGCCTGGCGTATGTCCTCTTCGAAGGCTCGCTCTCCCCAGTCGCATGGGAAATCAAGGACATCCGTGGGCCGCGGCGGCTCTCGGAAGCGTTCCAAGCCGCAGTCGACCTCATTGCCCGGTACGAGCCTGATGTTCTTGTGATCGAGGACAAGCTCGCCTCGCCGCTCGAGCAGTTGCGCACCCGCAAGCGCTTCCAGCGCATGATCGGCAAGTACGCCGAGGGCCGCGCCCTCGATGTGTACGCATACAGCCGCGCAGACGTCCGCGCCTGCTTTGCTGACGCTGGCGCCATCACGCGGCGTGAGATCGCGCAGGTGATCGGCGCGCAGATTCATGCCCTCCGACGGGTGCCGCCCCGCCGGTCGTGGTGGAAGGCAGAGCCACGGCGCCTGTTTCTCTTCGACGCCGCCGCGCTCGCAATGACGTACTTCTCCCGCGACGCCGGGTTCCGCCCGCCGCTCTAGCACGCGTCCTCCCCGCGCACGGGAAGCACCGGAATGGGTCCGATGCTTCCCACTGCCCGAGGAGGCATGCATGGTTGTTCTTTCCGAGGAACGAGGCACTGCGCGCCTCGACATATACGCACAGGTCACCGAAACGATCGTGCAGGCGATCGAATCTGGTGCCGGCACCTGGCACATGCCCTGGCACTCGTCGGAGGCGCCGCTCCATCGTCCCCGGAACGTCGTGTCGGGGCTGCCATACAAAGGCATCAACATCCTGGTCCTGTGGGCGCAGGCGGTACTCAATCGCTATGAGACTGGCGTCTGGGCCACGTATCGCCAGTGGCAGGAGCTTGGGGCGCAGGTGCGCAAGGGCGAACGCGGCACCACCGTTGTCTACTATAAACAGATCCCGCTCGAAGCGCGGGACCTTGAGACCGGCGACATCGTCCGGGACTATCGGCTCATCGCTCGCGCATTCACCGTGTTCAATGGTGCGCAGGTCGACGGGTGGAAGCCGAGGGAGCCGGAGCCAGTCGACCTGGTGAAGACGCACGACGAGATCGAGAACTTCATCGACATGACCGGCGCCGACATCCGGTCCGCTGGCGATCGGGCGTACTTCGACCGGATGGGCAATTGCATCTTCATCCCGGACCGCATTCGCTTTCGAGGATCGCCGACCAGCTCGGCGACCGAAGGCTACTACGGCACCGTCTTCCATGAACTCATCCACTGGACGGGCCATCACCTGAGACTGTGCCGCGACCTTTCGGGCCGCTACGGCTCGGAAGGCTACGCAATGGAAGAACTCATCGCGGAGCTGGGTGCCGCGTTCCTTTGCATGGAGTTCGGCGTCACGAACGTGCCACGGCCGGACCATGCCGCGTACATTGCGAGCTGGCTCAAGGTGTTCAAGAGCGACACGCGCGCCGTCTTCGCCGCCTCGACGCACGCCAACCAGGCGATCGCGTTCCTCATGTCCAACTAGCCTCAAACCCCGCCTATGCGGGGTTTTCCTTCGGCTCTTCCCTGCCCCACCGCAGGCGAGCGATGCTGGTCCCTCAATTCCGCTCTGCGATTTCCTTCGCGCAGACATCATGAAAAAAGAAGTTCCCGCCAGAAGAGCAGTGGCTACACTCGCAGCCGTTGAGTGCATAGGGGGAGAACATGCGCGTCAGCGTCGAACACGGGACCGAGTCCACCGGCCTTTTCAAGAAGACCACCTACTACACGGTCACCCTCAAAGTCGTCTTCACCGAGGAAGAAGCCGCCATCCTCAAACAGGCCGACCTACTCGACCACATCATTATGGAACGGGAAGTGCCGCCCAATCGCCATGATCCGGACGGTGAAGGCACTTGGTGGCACTTATCCGTCAAGGATCTCTTCAATCCCAAAGGCGACGTCTACCTTTTCCGCACCACCGGCGAAGCGAAGCGCTATGAAGAATCGCTCATGGAGCACATGCGCCTCGTCAAGGAGGTCATCGACGAACACCGCGATGTAGAAGTCGAGAGCAAGACCTTCGAGCTGTGAGCTTTAGCGACCTTGAAGCGAAGGTCATCGGAACCTTCATTGCGGCCTTCGTCATTGCGGTGCTGGTGGCGACGCTCGTCACCGTGCTCGCCGTCCCGGCGCTGATCGCGTTCGTGGCCTTTGTCGTATGGAAGGTATATGACATCCGCGAGAACGGCACGGCCGGGCTCGAGCGCAAGGCGAAGGCCCACACACAACAGCTCTATGAGATCACGAAAGTAAAGTGGATCGAGGCGCCTTCCAAGCATGACTTCGGCGTCGGGGTCGGGAAGCTGTTGCGCAGGGACGTGCCGGACGTTGTATTCATTGATGCGCTCGACGCCGTGTGCACTATGTACGACGTGGAGAATTGGGGACTCGACCTTCCTACTCCGCCACCCGTAGCGAACTCCATCGAAGGCGCACGGTACCGGGACAACCTCTCGAAGCTCTCGGCCATCACGCCGAACGACATCGCGAACATCCAGCGGACGATAGCGACGAGCCTCAATGTCCCGCTCTCGTTCGCACCGAAGCCCGGCGACGGCGATCCATTCATCACACAGCCTCTCGAGTCCTTCATCGGCCAAGCACTTTGTGAAGCGGTCGAGCGGGTCATCCTTCCGTACTATGACAGCAACGTTCATCATCACTTCAAGCTCTTGCGCGAGCGCCTGGATCGCAATCTGGCGACGCAGAAGAGCGAGATGCCAACCAACTACAAGGGCGATGATGTCGTCTATGACTATCTTCGTGACACGCCGCTCTACCAGGTTTTCCGCGCGCCCGTGCCAATCTCACTGCCAAGGCATGTCCGCTGGGAGCATACGGTCATCACCGGCGGCTCCGGTCACGGAAAGACGACGCTCCTCGAGAACCTCATCCTCCGGGACCTCAAGGACCGGGCGGAGCCGTCAATCATTGTGATCGACAGCCAACGCGCCCTCATCGGGAAGCTTTCGAAGCTTGCCGCTGTCCACAAGCGGCCCCTCATCATCGTGGACCCCAAGGACGCGCCGGCACTGAACGTGTTCGGCTTCTCGACGGAGCGCTTTGCGCGGTACGGCGAGGCGGAGCGCGAGCGCGTCAGGAACCACACGCTCGAAATCTTCGGCTACCTCTTCGATAGCTTACTTGGCGCGGACCTCACCGTCCGGCAATCGGCGCTCTTCAACTACCTCATCCAAGTGATGCTCGCGATGCCCATGACGATGGGCCGCAACGCGACTTTGGCCGACATCATCACGTTCACGGAGAAGCCAGAGGACTATGGGCCGGCTATGGACGGCCTCGATGCGATGGCGAAGACATTCTTCGCGACCGACTTCACGCGCCCCCGGTACAATGAAACCAAAGAGCAGGTACGCTACCGCCTCCACGCGATCCTCGGCAACAGCACAATCTCGCGCCTGTTCCTTGCCGAGAAGAACAATGTCGATTTCTTCAGTGAGCTCAACAAGGGTGCGATCATACTCATCGACACCGACAAGGGCTTCCTCGGCGCCAAGAACTCAGCCTACCTCGGCCGCATCGCGACCACTTTGATCCTCCAAGCCATCTTGGAGCGCGACGCCTCGGGGAAGCCCGAGCGCGAGGTTTTCATGTACGTCGACGAAGCTGGCGAGTACTTCGACCGTTCGATCGACAAGTTCCTCACTGAGGCACGCAAGCAGCGGGCCGGCATAACGCTCGCGCACCAGTTCTTCGGACAGATGTCACAGGAGCTGCGCTCGTCCGTCGCTGCCAACACCGCCACGAAGTACGCGGGAGGCCTCTCTGCCGCGGACGCGCGGACCGCGGCGGCCGATATGCGCACGACGCCAGAGTTCCTTCTTGAGCAGCAGCGGCTGACGTTCGCCTGCCATGTCCGAAACGTCACCAAGTCGCCCACGACGGTGACGGCGCAGATAGGTCTCCTTGAAAAGGAGCCGCAGGTTTCTGACGTCGACTATGAAGCCTTCCGGAAGCGGAATGCCGACCGGCTCAAGGCGAAACAGCCAAAGGCTCCTCCGCCGAAACAAGAGCCGCAGGAACCGGAGCCCGAGGAAGCGGCGCCGAAGAAGAAATCCAAGCTGGAGACGGACCCGAACGAGTACGAGTAGCAGGCGCTAGCTGTGCATGCGCACGGGACAGCATTGCGAAAAAAATGAGTCGGCTCATCGCGTTGCTAGGTGCTCCAAGGCACCGCATCGCGTCCATGCCAAACGCTGACAGATGTATTGATGTGCTTAAATTGCGCGTCCTCCACAACCGGAGGACGACATGTCCAAAGCACTCGATCCGCACCTCAACGCCGCGATCATCTTCATCGCACACAAGCTCTTCCCGGCCGGCATCACCGCGTCGGAAGATGCCCCGGCCAGCTTCAAGGAGCTGTGCGCGATGCTCGATTCCGGAAAGCCTATGACCGTCTACTCGGGCCGCTCCGAGAAGACCATCTATGGCGATCCCCACGTCAACTACGCCTTCCGGGCGTGGCATGACTGGTGCCACTGGAAAGGACGCGAGGACTTCAACGCAGACGGCGAACTCATGACCTGCGAACGGCAGATCAGGCAGCTCTACGACACGTTCGGCTGGAATGGCCGGACGCGCCGCTGGGCCGACATCCTGACGGCCGAGATCGTCGGCCAAGCCGAGTACCTCGAACGCCACGGCCGCTTCCCTGATAACCAGAAGGCTTTCGTCGAGCTCTACCTCGTCAACACCCGGCTCGCGTTCTCCGACCCCACGCTCTAACCGGAGGAGCTTCCAGATCAACCCCCGCCCTCGCCAGGCGGGGGTTTTTCTTAGCCCAATCGAGCATGATTGAATGCTCAGATTTTTTTCGAGGATAGGCCGAGTGCGCATACCGACCACTTCGACCGCCGGACGTCGTCATTTTCCATGCCGACCTGTGACAGTGCCGTCCGACCACTCTACCTCTCCCGCATGGAGAGCATCGAGCAGACACCCAAGCTTCGCGACACACTGGGCCGGCGCAGGCGGTATGCCGGTCGACAGCCGACCGGCAAGTTCGTGAAGCACACGCCACGCGACCTCGTCATCTTCGAGAAGCTTCAGCGCCACGGCATCCTGCCGAGCCACTACCTCTTCGAGTTCACCAAGCACCTCGGCCGCGACCGCAACGACTTTCAGCACCGCCTCAAGCACCTATACAACGAGGATCAAACGAGCCATGGCGGCCCGTACCTCGATCGGCCAGCGCGCCAGCAGTTCTCACCCGACGCCGGCTGGCAGCACCTTTCGTACATCCTCGACAAGGCCGGCTATCGGGCGCTTGAAGCCGCCGGGAAGCGGCATCTGTATGCACGACAGGCGGATCAGGGGTGGTACCCGCACCAGCAGATGACCGCCGCGATCACGGCCTCGCTCGAACTCGCGGCGATCAAGCACGGCCTCCGCTACGGTGACCAGGAGGAGATCTTCCGGCATCGGCTGTGCCCGGAGTCGACCCGGCTATCTCCGATGCCGCTCGCGCTCGCGATCAGCGAGCGGAAGGTACAGACCAAGACCGGGGTCTCGCAGCGCGCCCGGGAGACGATCATTCCCGACCAGCTCTTTCGGATCACCTACCCGGACAACATCAAGTTCTTTGTCCTCGAGGCAGATCGGGCTTCGGAGGACTTCGAGACCGTCCGAGGGAAGCTCCGGCGCTGGATCGAAGTCCTGCAGCTCGGCATCCACCGGACGCACTGGGGCACTCCCTCTCTCATAGTCCTCATGGTCACGACGTCCGACTACCGGATGAAGCGCATCATGAGCATGCTCGAGACCATGACGACTGACACGGAGGCGTTTCTCTTTACGTGCAAGCCTGTATTTGGTGACGCATGGCACGTCCCTCCGGTCATGTATGACCTCGTGGAAATGCCGTGGCACTGCGTTCACGGGACCTTCGACCTAATGCGCTGAAGGGTCCGTCGAAGCGCAGGATGAATACCCACTTCAACCATGGCGTGCTAGGCTTCGCCCGTTAAAGGGGGCTCATGGACCTACTGACCGCACTCACGCCGCTTCTCGCCAAGGCGCGGCCGACCATCATCTTGACCTTCGGCTCGGTCGACGCCGCGCTCACCGATGACGCGCTCACCATGCTCGCGGACACACTCCACGGCCAACTGCCGTTCGCCGTGCGCATGGCAGTCAAGAAGGACGCCCTCGCGACATTCCTTATCGACAACCGCGCCAAAATACGTACCGCTCTCGGGTGAGACTTGGGTTATGCCCGATCTGGTTGGTGGCAACATCAACGCCGCCATCATGATCGCGGAGAAGGCTTCTGATCGCCTGCGCGGCACGCTGGTGCTCGCTTCCGTATGATGAACCCTACCGCCCTGCCATTGTGGAATGGTCCTAGCGGGACGAGCGGGACAGGCGTCCGGCTCGGACCAGCTCCGCGGCTCAAACTATCGTCCCAACTGTTCGGTTTCGGCTTGGGTCATTCGCAACAAGGTCGTGCCAGTAGCTGAAGGCGCGAATCGTTCTCAAACCGATGCGGAGCCAATCAAACTAGACGACTGCCGGTTTCGCCTTACCAGAGGTTGGGAGTCCCATTACAATCCATCCGGGCGGGCCCCGCAGTCGGTCGACGATCGGGTGGGGTTGAGGGAGAGGTCCAGCCTCTGAAGTCAGTACGCTCTGCGTGGATTTCTGAGATGTTTCTCTACCCATTGGAGCACAAGCGATAAAGGCACGGGACATCCAATCGGGGGGTAAGTTCAATGATACCTATACCTATTGACTATTCTGACAATTACGTGACGGCGAAGATTGCTTTGACGGTCATCGCAATGCACAAGCAGGCAGATGACGATCCGCTTCGGTTGGACTTTAGAGATCTAAATAGTGAGCGATCGACGTTTCTTGATCCTAGAAAGAAGAAGGGCTCGATCTACTTTTTATTGAGATTGAAGTACTTTGTCGTGAACAAGGACGCCACAGGGTTGAGCGAGGGACTCGTAAACTATCGGTGCACATTCGAGTACGAGTTTGGCCCTGGTGGCGAAGGGAGGATCGACGCGAAAGATTTGACTGTCTACAGCCCTGTTGTTGTCAGAGAGCCATACTCCGAAGGAGAACTGGGAGCAGTTGGTTTGGTCAGTTTCACTCCAAGTGTTGAGTACATGGGACAAACCGTCCGCTTTATCAGGATCACCCCAGTCATCGCCACAAGGTCATTTTCCTCCACGAGTTCTGGTATTACTATTGGCTTAGAGAGCAAGGTGATTTCCGTCGAAGGAACGGTCGGCGGTGGAGTAACAGAGATCCCAGTGCAGACCGGCGTTCCGAATGGTTACTTCAAACTCAATCTGTATGTGTATCCGGTAGACCTAGCGCCTACCGTAAGCGTGATCCCGGAGGAATTCCGCAAGGCAATGGTGGTATCGCTTCTCTATTCCGAAGCAGAAGTGCGCCTTTCCAGTGATCGACAAATGAAGCTCCTTGCCTGGATCACCACAATAAACAAAAAGTACCCGCGCCTAGCCGACGCTGTCAGGCGAGGTGGTCCCCTGCTTCACGTCGATGGCTATGCGAGCATTACAGGAACACCGCTGAAGAACCAAAGCTACGCAACGCTTCGCTCCGAACAAGTGAAGACCTTTGTGGCGCATAATTTAGCTGTCCCGGTCGATAAAATCAGCGCTAAGCCTTTTGGCTCTCAGAATGCGCAGTGGCACTTTGATTTTGAAACACCTGATCGGGTGAAAGCGAAGCCTCGCGACGAAGATCGTTTAGTCCTGGTCTGGTTTGATGTGGATGAGGCGTGGAAAATTGCAGGTGACGGCGTCAGGTGATGTGGGCGTGCTGCTGGCGCTGCCGGACTTCCTACAACTCAGCCGCAGCGCTACGGCCTGCTCCGTGTTCCCATCCCAACCCACGGAGCGGGCCACTCAGCATGCAGCGGCGCAGGAAAGCTGAGTAATCTGCCTACGCCGGAATGACTGTGAATGAGCGCCTTGTCTGAAGTGACCCCGCTGTTGCAACGACCGGATCGCCGAACACAGTGCCCCATTCGCCGACCGAGCGATTGGAGGTGATGAGCATGCTGCCGCGTTCGTAGCGCATTTGCCGTGCGCACAGCCAAGGACGCCCTCGCGACCTTCCTCCTCGAGAACCGCGCCAGGTTCCGCACCGCTCTCGGGTGAGACTATACCGAGATTTTTTGCGCAGCTGTTTTGCTAAGTCATTGAAATTATTGGCGCGCCCGAAGAGATTCGAACTCCTAACCTTCTGATCCGTAGTCAGATGCTCTATCCAGTTGAGCTACGGGCGCGCGGCCGGAGCGACCGCAGTCGGGTCCGGCGAAGAGGGGCGCACCCTAATGAAGTTGGGGGCCGGTTGCAAGCAGCAGTATGGCCATCGGGCAAGGCTGCATGTCAGGCATCAAGTGCCTCAATTGATTGGAGAATCGCCTCTCCTGATCGCGTCCCGCGGCGATATCATGGCAGCCCCGTGCCAGCGTCGGTGAGTCGCAAACACCGGAAATTCGACCCGCAAACCACAAATACGCATCGCCGATTCCCCTATCCCACCATCGCGCGCCAGCAGGCGTCGCGATAGTCTCCCTGCCATGGCTCATCGCCTCCTGTCCTTGCTCGGGCTGCTCCTCGGCCTCGCGGTCCTCCCCGCCTTGGCCCAGCCGGCCGTGTCCGAGGCCGACCGGTCGGCGATCCGCGACACGATCCAGTCGCAGGTCGAGGCGTTCCGGCGCGACGACGGCGAGGCCGCCTTCGGCTACGCCTCGCCCGAGATCCGCCGCCTGTTCGGCACGTCGGACGTGTTCATGGATATGGTGCGGCGGGGCTACCAGCCGGTCTACCGGCCGCGCGTCTTCGACTTCCGCGAGATCGTCGACCTCGAGGGCCAGCCGACGCAGAAGGTCCATGTTGTCGGGCCCGACGGGCGGCCGGTGACGGCGCTCTACCCGATGACCCGGCTGCCCGACGGCACGTGGCGGATCAACGGCTGCTATCTGCAGGCGCCGGACGAACCCTCGGCCTGATCCCACGGCATTTTGCTCATGAACGGCGTCTCGCCCAAGGTGCTGGGCCTGCTGGCGGTGCTCACGCTCTTGTGGGGCACCAACTGGCCACTGTTCCGCATCGCTCTCGACGAGCTGCCGGTGCTGACTTTCCGCAGCCTCGTCCTGATCTCAGGAATCCTGATGCTGGGCGTCATCCTGGCCGCGCGCCGGGAGAGCTTCGCCGTCCCGGCCGGCCGCTGGCCGGCGCTGGCGCTTGCCTCGGTGACGAACATCCTGATCTGGAACATCGCCACCGCGCTCGCCGTCCTCTACATCCCGTCCGGCCACGCCTCGGTGCTGGCCTACACCATGCCTCTCTGGGTGGCGCTGCTGGGCTTCGTCGCCTTCGGCCAGCGCCTGACCGGCCGCCTGCTCGCCGCCATCCTGATCGGCGCCGCCGCCGTCGCGGCGCTGATGGCACCCAACTTCGCGAGCTATGCCCATGCACCGCTCGGGCTGTTCTGGGGGCTGTTCGCCGCCTTCTCCTGGGCCATCGGCACGTTCGTGGTCAAGCGCACCAGCTGGCCGGGCATGGGCCTGTCGCTCACCTTCTGGCAGGCCGTGATCAGCCTGCCGCCGGTGCTGATCGGCGCAGCGATCTTCGACGGCCTGCCGGAGCGCTGGCCGTCGGCCATGGCACTGATCGCCACGATCTATACCGGCGCCATCCCCACGGCGCTCGGCACCGCCGCGTGGTTCGCCCTGGTGAAGCTGCTGCCCACCCAGGTCGCCGCCCTGTCGTCGATCGCCATCCCGATCGTCGCCATCGTGAGCGGCGTGCTGCTGCTCGACGAGCCCCTGTCGCCCCTGCAGGCGCTCGCCATCGCCTCGACGGTAGTGGCGCTGTGGCTGGCGCTGGTCCCAAGCCGCAGGCCCTAGACCGTGATCTCGTCCTCCAAGAAAATCACGCCTTAGACGACCGGCAGCGACAGCGGGGCGATCTGCTCGGCGGCGCGATGGGCGTAGTCGTGCTTTTCCGAGTCGCGCAGCATGCGGGCCTGCGCCTCGGCCAGCCGCTCCATCGCCGCCGCCGGATCGAGATGCAGCGGCGCGCCGTCCTGCAGCACTACATCGCCGCCCACCAGCACGGTGCGCACGGCGCGGTCGGCGGCGTGGAAGACGAAGGAGCGAAGAGGATCGCGCGCGGGCTGCATCAGGGGATGCGCCAGGTCGACCAGCACGATGTCGGCCTGCATGCCGGGCGCCAGGCGGCCGATGTCGTCGCGGCCCAGCGCCCTGGCGCCGCCGATGGTCGCCGCCTCGAAGGCGGTGGCGGAGTCGAGGCTCGCCAGCGTCTCGCTCATCAGGCGCGCGGCGTGGATGGCGAGCCGCATCTCCTCCACGAGGTTGTGCGGCGCGCAGTCGGTACCGAGACCGATATTGACGCCGCGCGCGCGGTAGCGCCCGACATGATCCATGGCGAGGCCATAGCGCGCGAAGGGCTGCGGGCAATGCGCCACCGAGGCGCCCGCCTCGGCAATGAGGTCGAGATCCTTGGCCGTGTGCCAGCGGATCTGCGGATGCTCGTCGAGCAGGATGCAATGCGCCAGGACGGTGTCGGATTTCAGCAGGCCCTGCGCCGCTGCCCACTGGACCGGCGTCGTGCCGTGCCGCCGGATCATCTCGCGCACCTCGACCACCGACTGGCCGATGTGGGTCGAGAGCAGGCGGCCCGATTCGTCGGCGTGGCGCCGAGCGGCGGCGAACAGCTCGGGCGACACGGTGTCGATCTGGGCCGGGAAAACCACTGCACCGAGCCGGCCCGAGTTGTGCGACTCGGCCTCGGCCATCACCGCCTTGGCCCTGTCGAAGGCGGCCAATCCGGCCGCCTCGTCCCAGCGCCAGGTCACGGTCTGCGGCGCGCTCATGCCCCAGCGCGCCGAGGCGAAGGTCGGGCCGGCATAGAAGCGCATGCCGCTCTGCACCATGGTGTCGAGCCAGCCGTCGAACGGCACAGTGACATCGCACGCCGTCGTCGTCCCGGCCCGCAGCATCTCCGAGTAGGACATCACGGCGGCGGCCGACTGGCCGTCGCTGTCGAGACGGAAGGCCTGCAGGCGCTCCATCAGGCCGGTCATGTGCTGCTCGGGCACGCCATGGTCCTCGCGCACGCCGCGGTAGCCCGGCTCGGTGGTCGGATGGCTGTGGATGTTGATCAGGCCGGGCAGCGCCAGCATGCCGCTGCCGTCGAGCACCGGCTCGTTGGCCTCCGCCGGGCGCGCCCCGGCGGGCGCGATCTCGGCGATCCGGCCGTCCTCCAGGAACAGGTCGACATTGCGGCGATAGACGTGGCGGGGTTCCGCCCCGTCGCCGACCACCGCCCAGGCGAGGTTGCGGATCGAGCTTGGTCTGGTGGTCATTTCTGGGCTCCTCGAGGCACGCCTGTTGCATGGGCAACGCAAGGGGACGATAGAATCGGGCAAAAGGCAGAACAAGGAGGAGCGACATGGCGTTTCGGAATTCGGCAGCCTTCAGATGGACGGCGCGTGCCGCCGCAGCGGCGGCGCTCGCGCTGCTGCCGGCGGCAGCATCGGCGCAGACCCTCAAGGTGGTCATGCATTCGGACGTGAAGATTCTCGATCCGATCTGGACCACCGCCTACATCGTGCGCAACCACGGCTACATGATCTACGACACGCTGCTCGCGGTCGACGACAAGCTCGCCGTGAAGCCGCAGATGCTGGAGGGCTGGAAGGTGAGCGACGACAAGCTCGTCTACACCTTCACCCTGCGCGACGGGCTCATGTTCCACGACGGCAAGCCGGTGACGTCGGAGGATTGCATCGCCTCGATCAAGCGCTGGGCGGCGCGCGACGCGATGGGCCAGAAGCTGATGGAATTCACCAAGGAGCTGGTTGCCGTCGACGCCAAGACCTTCACCCTGACCCTGAAGGAGCCCTACGGGCTGGTGCTCGAATCGCTCGGCAAGCCGAGCTCGCTGGTGCCCTTCATCATGCCGAAGCGGGTCGCCGAGACGCCGGCCAACACGCAGATCTCGGAGTTCGTCGGCTCGGGCCCGTTCGTCTTCCGCCGCGACCTGTGGCGCGCCGGCGAGGCGGTGATCTACGAGAAGTTCAAGGACTACAAGCCGCGCGCCGAGCCCCCGTCGGGATTGTCGGGCGGCAAGGTCGTCCATCTCGACCGCGTCGAGTGGCTGGCGATGCCCGATGCGCAGACCGCGATCAATGCCCTGCTGAACGGCGAGATCGACCTGCTGGAGCAGCCGGTGATCGAGCTGCTGGCGCTCCTGGAGAAGGACAAGAACATCGAGATCGTCGACTTCAACCCGCTCGGCCTGCAGTACGGCTTCCGCTTCAACGTGCTGCACAAGCCGTTCGACAACGCCAGGATCCGCCAGGCCGCGCTCTACGCGCTGAACCAGAAGGATTTCCTGCTGGCCGGCATCGGCAACCCCAAATACTTCAAGGAGTGCAAGGCCGTCTTCATCTGCAACACGCCCAATGCCACCACCAAGGGCTTCGAGGACAAGCTCGAATCGAACTTCGCCAAGTCGAAGGAACTCCTGAAGGAGGCCGGCTACGACGGCACGCCGGTGGTGCTGCTGTTCGCCACCGACACCAACACCGGCCGCCTGACGCCGATCGTGAAGTCTCTGCTCGAGCGCGGCGGCTTCACGGTCGACATCCAGCCGATGGACTGGCAGACCGTGGTGGCGCGGCGCACGCGCAAGGAAGCCCCGTCGGCCGGTGGCTGGAACGGCTTCATGACGGCGTGGGTGTCGGCCGACCTGCTCGATCCGATCAGCTCGTCGTTCGTGAGCGCCGCCTGCGACAAGGCTGCGATCGGCTGGCCGTGCGATGCCGAGCTCGAGAAGCTGCGCGATTCCTACGCCCGCGCCATCGATCCGGTGGAACGCAAGGCCCTGGCCGAGAAGGTGCAGGTGCGGCTCTCCGAGTACCCGACCTACGCCCAGCTCGGGCAGTACAACATCCCGATGGCACGGCGCACCACCGTGTCCGGCAACCTCGAATCGCCGGTGCCGGTGTTCTGGAACGTGAAGAAGAAGCAGTAGGCACCCGACGCTGACGCCGGAAGCAAAGGTCCCTCGCTACGCTCGGGATGACAGCACTACTCTCTCGGGCAACAGCAACGATGTCATCCCGAGCGTAGCGAGGGACCTTTGCTTGCGTTCCTACTCCGCCGCTTTCGCGGTAGCCGCGAAGAAGCGGTTGTCGGGTCGCGGCAGGCCGAGATTTTCGCGCATCGTCCGGCCTTCGTACTCGGTGCGGAACAGGCCGCGACGCTGCAGCTCGGGGACGACCTTGTTTACGAAATCGTCGAGGCCGCCCGGCAGGTAGGGGAACATGACGTTGAAGCCGTCGCTGGCTTCGGTCATCAGCCACTCCTCCATCTGGTCGGCGATCATCTTCGGCGTGCCCATCATCGCCAGGCCGCCGTAGCCGCCCAGCCGGCCGGCGATCTGGCGCACCGTGAGGTTCTCGCGCTTGGCGAGCGCCACCACCCGCTCGCGGCCGCTCTTGCTCTGGTTGGTCTCGGGGATATCCGGCAGCGGCCCGTCGGGGTCGAACTTGCGGGCGTCCTGGCCGACCGCGATCGAGAGCGCGGCGATGCCGCTGTCGTAGCTCACCAGGCTGTCGAGCAGGGCGCGCTTCTCCTTCGCCTCGTCGAGCGACTCGCCGATGATGGTGAAGGCGCCGGGCAGGATCTTGATGTGGTCGGGATTGCGACCGATCTTCGCCGCACGCCCCTTCACGTCGGCATAGAAGGCGCGGCCCGCCTCGATCGGCCCGCCGGCGGCGAACACCACCTCGGCGGTCTCGGCGGCGAGCTGGCGGCCGGCATCCGAAGCGCCCGCCTGCACCATCACCGGCCAGCCCTGGATGGGGCGGGCGATGTTGAGCGGCCCCTTCACCTTGAGATACTTGCCCTTGTGGTTCAGCACGTGCAGGCGCGCCGGGTCGAAATAGATGCCCGAGTCGACGTCGCGGATGAAGGCGTCGTCGGCCCACGAATCCCACAGGCCGGTGACGACGTCGTAGAACTCGCGTGCCCGGGCGTAGCGCTCGGCGTGCTCCATCTGCTCGTCCATGCCGAAATTGAGCGCGGCATCCGGGTTCGACGTGGTGACCAGGTTCCAGCCGGCGCGCCCGCCGGAGATATGATCGAGCGAGGCGAAGCGGCGGGCGATCGTGTAGGCCGGCTCGAACGTCGTCGAGGCGGTGGCGATGAGGCCGAGCCGCTCGGTCTTCATTGCGAGCGCCGGCAGCAGCGTCAGCGGGTCGAACGACGTCACCGTGGCGCTGCGCTTCAGCGCCTCCATCGGCATGTTCAGCACGGCCAGGTGATCGGCCATGAAGAAGGCATCGAACTTGCCGCGCTCCAGGGTCTGGGCGTAGCGGATCAGCGCCTCGAGGTTGAAGTTGGCGTCCGGGGTGCCGCCGGGATAGCGCCAGGCGGCGGTATGGATGCTGACCGGGCGCATGAAGGCGCCGAGACGGAGTTTCTTGCGGCTCATGGCCGGTATCTTGCGCCTGCCGGTGCATTCGGCAAGGCATCCCGGACGATAAGAACTAATACGACGATGAGGACGATGAACGCGCGCCCCTGGTTCCGAGGCGCACGCGCGGCGGGATCGGGGATCCGTGCCCCTGACTTTCTCGGCTTTCCTCCGCGGCGAAGCTACGGAGTGGATGTATCTAGACTGAAGTTCCGTTTTCGAGAGAGCAAAATTTTCTGTGCGCCCAATGGGTTGGGCGGTTTTGGCGGTTGGGTTTCTGACTACGGCGAGATGTTGTCGATGAGTTCGAGTGCGCGGCGCTGAA
>Ga0268299_1001981_pt1 | contig 28349 bp, 26 predicted proteins | sample NOBtaG_FD_193484 | JGI IMG/M metagenome (GOLD analysis project Ga0268299, IMG submission 193484) | Activated sludge microbial communities from bioreactor in Nijmegen, Gelderland, Netherland - NOB reactor | ecosystem: Engineered > Bioreactor > Aerobic > Activated sludge | place: Netherlands...
CCAACCAACACGCCCGACGCCCAGGCAACCGTTCGCCTGCGCGAGACAGAAATGTCAGTTTATATGACCCAAACCGCCGGGCCAGTCCCGACAGAATCTTCGAATTAGCAGAATGATGTCGGAAAAAATCAGGCGTTTTCGGCTGCTGTGCCGATAAGTTGATCGACGGACGCGGTGGCTGGCTCGGCTTCGCGAACAGCGTATCCCCACCACAGGCCGATCACCCACACGAAAACCACGCGGAACGGATGCACCGCCCACCAGTAGTTATCAAACAGCATCACCACGCAGATCGCCAGGAAACAGCACAGCCAGACCAGCGAATCCGACATCGGACGCTGACGCCCATGCCGGATAATCGAAAAGCAGGCGAGTAAAAAGAGCGCTAAACCAGGCAAGCCAAGTTCCGCCCAGATGTAAAGATAAACATTGTGGACAGGCAGCAAATGTTCGATGGTCATCCCCCACATGCGCCCGACCTCCAGCATCAGGTTGCCCGCGCCAACGCCCAGGATCGGATGCTGCTTGATGATTTCGAAGCTGTAGGTGAAGAAAAATTCGCGCGAGGCGAAAATGCGCGCCTGGAGATCGCCGCTGAGGATAATCCAGATCAGTGCTGCCGCCGTGACGATAATCACGACCAGCCCCACGCCCATCAGCCAGCGGTTGCGCCGCGCCGTAGACCACATGATAAGCGCAACAATAGGCGCGAATCCCACTGCTGTCGAGAGCATGGCGCTGCGCGAGAGCGTCATAACCATGCCAACGCCGATGATAAAGCCTGCCAGAACAGGTAAAACAACCGATTTTTTTTCCTGTAACTGCTGGCGAATGAGAACAGCGCAGGCAAATAGGGCGACCATCAGATAGCCGCCAAGATAATTGGGGTGCATCGACAGACCAGGGGCGCGATAAAAGGCGGTTGTTTCATAGGTGAAGCGGTCAACCTCTCCTAACCCCCATAGCCCCAACGGCCCAGAATTAACCATCTGAGCGACGGCTACTGCCGATTGGACAACGCCGCTCAAGATCAAGACCAACAGCAGCACTCGCTCACGACGCTGCCGCGCCAAATCCGCCAGAATGACAGCCATAATCAGCAAAAGAATAAAATGAAGGGTCGTAAAACGCAGGATTGAACTGTCGCCTGCCCACAGCGTCCCGATCACCATCCACAGCGCCAAACCACCCCACCAGCGCCCGCCCCAGGATGAAAAAATCCAATTGGCAGTTGCAGCCAGCCGCCCCCGATAGTCAGCGTCGAAAAGCAGGCGCAGGATCGTCAATACAAACAGGGCTGCGACAAAATAATCGGGCAGTGAGAGGGCAATAATACGAAATTCGACGGGAATATTGGGCTGAGGCGAGATTTCCAGCAGCATCGAGCGCGGGCTGGAAATAACACTCACAAATATAATGACACACAAAAGCACCGTTTGCAGCGCTTCTGCCCCTCTTGCTATAGGGCTTTGAGTCAAGGGGTTATCCTGAAAAGGGCAAGTCAACCGGACACGTACACCCGGTTGACTTTGAGGTAAAGAAATTACTGGGAGTCAGTAAAGTTACGGAGCACGATACTCGCAACATCGCCTGCTTTGACATAGAATATCTTATTGCCTGGGAACAGGATGGCGACGTAACCGTCAGCACGTGTGTCCGCAGAACCACAAAGCAGATATTTTTGCCAGAACGCGTTGGGAACTGAGCCAGCAATTTGTGTCAGGTCGGTTGAGGTGTAGAAATTCGCGACGCCGCCGTTCATACGAACCTGGAAGCGCGGAATGCCACCGCAAGTGCCTGCCTCGTCGAGAGCATTCGGGCCAACATATTGAGCGTTGACCGAACTCATACTCAGACGATTAAATGGAAGCCCTGCCATCAGAAAAACAAACACAAAGGCCAGAGCAACCAAGAGCAAAACAGAAAACCGTCGATTATTGACCATTCGCTTACAATCCTCCTTCAATGGAAAGGAAACACTGCTCTACAATTCTTATTCTAATTAAAAAGGGGATTTGTGCAACAGCCAGAAGCACTATTTATCTCAACACATATGGGGAATAGCATTACAAAATCTATATGTTATCATTCTTTTAACGCTTGCTTTACCTGAACATGGATGATTTATGCGTTATATTACAAAAGCGTTTGTCGTCGCTTTCCTGGCGATTCTTGCGGTTGTTGTCGGGGCGATGTTGGTGGCGATTCAGGTACGTTTGAGGATCATTTTAGGCAAAGAACTGGGAGGGGATTATCTGGCGCAGCCGCCATCACTGTTTATCATCCTGTTCATGTGTGCTCTCGTCAGCACCTGGGTTATGAATACTACCGGACGGCTCACCTCACGCATCAGCTATTTTGTAACGGTCATCATAGCGTTGGGTTTCTCAACCGTTATGATTATTTTTCTGCTCCCCGATGTATCGCTGCTACAGTTGATTTATTATGTGTTCTTTGGCGTGTTCATCGCTGCTATTACGATTTTGCTGCCGCCGCGACAGCGCGATCCGTATAAAAATTTCGATCTTTTCTACCATCTTGCAAGGCTTTGGGAAAACCGCGTCCTGCTCAGCCTGTGGGTGCGCTACAATGTGCGTACCCGCTACAGTCAGACATTCCTGGGCATCGCCTGGATCATCTTGCTCCCGCTTTCCACATCGTCCATCATGGCGCTCGTGTTTTCGCAGATTTTTCCGGCGCGTTTTATCGGCGATGCGCCTTTCATCTCTTTCTTCCTGGCGGCGGTGACTGCCTGGAATGTCTTTAGCCAGGGGATTCTCAATGGCACGACCAGCCTGACGCGCGAGATCGGCCTGATGAGCCAGATTTATTTCCCGCGTGAAATTCTGGTGGTCGTCAAGCTGGGCGAATCGCTGGTCGATTTTACGTTTACCTTCGCCGCGATGCTCGTCATCAACGCAATTTTTGGCGTTTGGCCCAATATCAATTTTATCTATTTACCGATTGTGATTCTGATCCAAATCACCTTTACGCTCGGCGTCATGCTGTTTGTGAGCTACATTACGGTGCTGGTGCGCGATATTCCACAGTTGGTCGCCGTCGCGCTCCAGCTTTTATTTTATCTGACACCGATCATCTACTCGGTACAGTCCATTCCCGAAAATCTGAGCTTCATTGTCCTGATTAATCCAATCGCGATGCTGATTGACGCTTACCGCTCCATCATCGTCTATAACACCCCGCCCGACCCCATCAATTTATACTATCCGATGGTGATGGCGGGGGTACTTTTGTACACAGGCTATATGTTCTTTAAGGCTTATGAAAAACGCCTGGTAGATTACGTCTGATGCTGATTCAACCGCTGATCGCCCAACAGGATTACCTGTAATGCTCAATAAACCGCCTATCATTCAGGTCGAACATTTATCGAAACGCTATGTTCGCACAGAGTATCGCCCCAGCCTGCGCCATGAAGCGACTCAAATGGTCAAGCGCTGGCTGCGCATGACAACCAACGTGAGCTGGCAGAGCGCGGCCTTCTGGGCGCTCAAGGATGTCAGCTTCAGCATTCAGCAGGGCGAAAGCGTCGCCATCGTCGGGCGCAATGGCTCTGGTAAAACCACGCTGCTGCGGATGCTCTCCAACATCACCGACCCTACCGAAGGCACAGTCACCGTACATGGTCGTTTCAGAACGCTCATCGGCTTAAGCGCAGGCTTTGACCAGCAGCGCACCGGACGCGAAAATATTTATTTTAATTCGGCGATTTACGGCTTTCCCCCGGCGGTTGTCGATACATTTATTGAGGACATCATCGAATTTTCTGAACTTCGCGATTTTCTGGATACACCTGTCAAGCGCTATTCCAGCGGCATGGTTTCACGGCTGGGCTTCAGCATCGCCATTCACATGATGCCGGAAATCATTTTTCTCGATGAGATTTTGTCAGTTGGCGACAGCGCTTTTCAGGAGAAATGCCAGCAGCGCGTCGTGGAGTTGAAAGATCGCCAATGTACCATTCTCTACGTCTCGCACAGTGAAGATACCGTCCGCATGTTATGTGATCGGGCGCTCTGGCTGCACCAGGGGCAACTGATGATGGACGGGCCAGTCGATACCGTCCTCGATGCCTACGACGAGTTCACCCACACTGAGGTTACTCCGACTTGAAAAACGCGCTGTATCGCAAAATTTTTAAGCGAATCCAGACTTCGCCACAAAAAGCCATCCGTAAAGCCTGGGCAATGGTGCGGGCAGGCGGGCTGGGCAGCATTTTGGAGATGATGCGTACCTATACAGCCATCAATCGCCAGTACAACCTCTGGCGCGAAAGCGTGGGAATTAGCAGCCCCATTGACCTCCCCTATCAGCCGCTCGTCAGCATCATCATGCCCACTTATAACACGCCAGAACAATGGCTGAGGCGAGCCATCGAGAGCGTTCAGGAGCAGATTTATCCCAACTGGGAGTTGTGCATCGCCGACGACGCCTCGACAGCGCCGCATGTCCGCGCCGTTCTGAGCGAATATGCCGCCCGCGATTCACGCATCAAAATCGAATTTCGCACGACAAACGGACACATCTCCGCCGCATCCAACAGCGCGCTTGCCCTGGCTGCGGGTGAATTTATCGCCCTGCTCGACCACGACGACGAGATCAGTCCAGACGCGCTGCTCGAAGTCGCCAAAATGTTGAATCAACATCCTGAAGCCGATTTTATCTACTCCGACGAGGATAAAATCGAGCCGGACGGCGCGCACACCGAGCCATTTTTTAAGCCCGACTGGTCGCCGCGCCTGCTGCTGTGCTGCAATTACATCACCCATTTTGCCGTCATCCGCCGCGCGCTGGTCGAGCAAATCGGCGGTTTCCGCGACGCTTTTGTCGGCAGCCAGGACTACGATTTATTTTTGCGCGTCACCGACCACACGGATAAGGTTTTTCACGTCTCCAAAGTGCTGTACTCGTGGCGAAAAATCGCGACTTCTACCGCATCGGTGATCGAAGCGAAGTCCTATGCCGCCGATGCCGCCCGCCGCGCGCTGGTGGAAACGGTGGAGCGTCGAAGTCTTGATGCCAGCGTCGAGCCGGGGGATTATTTTCCATTCTGGCGGATTCGCTCGGTTATTCGCGAAAAACCGAGCATCGCGGTCATCATTTCGCTGGTCGGTTGCAGCGATGCCGTGCTGCACCAACTCAAAGGTTTCGATTTCGCGCCTGTCATCGTCGCCGACGCGCATCAAGGAAAATTACTGGGGACGCGATTCAAGACTGCGCAGCTTGTGATTGTCGAATCGGATACATCATGGGTCGAGTCACTGAATATCGGCGCGCGGGCAGCAAAAAGTGATTATCTCGTTTTTTTGTCGCCGCAAGCCGTACCTGCCGATTCCGATTGGATGACGGCGCTGCTGGAAATCGCGAGTCAATCTGGCGTGGGCTGCGTCGGCGCAAAGCTCATTTCGCCGCAAAAACGTCTGCTCCACGCCGGAATTACGCCCGGACTCGGCTGCCCTGGCGCGGGAATCGCCGATATTGCACATGGCATTTTTTATTTCAACCTCAAGGATGCGATTCGCGAAGTTTCAGCGGTATCCGGCGCAGCCATGATGATCGCGCGGGAAAAATTCGAATCCGCCAACGGCTTCGATGCTGCTTATCAGCGTGATTTTTATGATGTCGATTTGTGTTTGCGGCTGGGGCAGGCTGGATTCGCCAGCGTTTATACGCCGTTCGCCAAGCTCGTCATGCACGGCGCTCTGAATCCAGCAAATACGTCGGATGCTGAAACTTTTCGCCAGCGCTGGGCGGCAGCGATTCAGCGCGACCCGTTCTATAATATTCATCTCAGCCGTGATCGTACTGATCTGAGTATTCGCATACCCGAAAAATAAATGCTACGAATTTCCGTTCACATTGTCACTTATAACAGCGCTCACGTCATCGAAACCTGTTTGGAGTCAGTGATCCAACAGCAGGGCGCGGATTATGACATTCTGGTGATCGACAACGCCTCGCAGGATGACACCGTAGAGCGAGTCAAACGTATGGGCGTTGAGTTGATCCGCAACAAAACAAATGCTGGTTACGCCGCCGCACATAACCAGGCGATTATGCTGACCAGCAGCGAATATGTGCTGACACTGAACCCGGATGTCTGGCTGGACGCCGATTTTTTGCGCTCGATGACAGCGGCGCTGGATCGCAACCCACGTGTCGGCTCGGCGGCGGGCTGTCTGCTGCGCGTCAATTACCTGGGCAGCACACCGCTGGGAATCGACAGCACCGGCCTGATGATGACCCGCTCCCGGCGGCAGATGCTCCGCGACGAAAATATCCCGATCAACAAACGCCCGGCCTATTACACGCCAATTTTCGGCCCCGACGGTGCAGCCGCCTTCTACCGCCGCGCGATGCTGGAGGACATTAACGTCATGGGCGAAGTTTTTGACAGCGATTTTTTCATGCACAAAGAAGATGTCGATGTCTGCTGGCGGGCGCAGCTTCGCGGATGGGGGTCGATCTATGTCCCCGGCGCGGTTGCCCATCACATCCGGGGGTTTCGCCCAGGGCAGCGCGGGCGTGTTTCGCAGGAGATGCGCTTTTTCGGCGTTCGCAACCGCTATTTATTGATGCTCAAAAATGAAACGTGGCCGCATTTTCTGCGCGACCTCTGGGCAATCGGCTTTTATGACCTGGGGATTTTGCTCTATATTCTGCTGCGCGAACGCCAATCGCTGGAAAGCTATCGTTCGGTGCGTAAACTTTATCCCCGCATGATCGAAAAGCGGCGCATCATCCAATCTCGTCGCACCGTGCGCTGGCGCGACATCCGGCGGGCTTTCAAATCATGAGACCATTGATGAAATCACGGACTGTCGCCTGGAAACCCATTGAATATCAAGGCATGGAATATCTGACGCTGCGCGAACAAGGACAGCATATTTTTATTGACAGTGTTGTCCTTGCTGTTGAAGATCAATCGGCATTCCGGCTGGATTATCACCTGCAATGCGATTCAAATTTCGCGATCCGATCTGTGACGCTGGAAATCGCGGGTCGACCAAAACTTCAGCTTACCGCCGATGGTAGGGGAAACTGGTTTGATGTCCAGAGACAGCCGATGCCAGAATTTCAAGGCTGCATCGATATTGATATTGCCGCCACGCCCTTCACGAACACGCTGCCGATCAACCGCGTTAAGTGGCAGCCGGGGCAGTCCGAGATTTTCAGTATGGTCTATATCTGGATTCCCGAATTAACGGTCAATGTGGAAAAACAGCGCTACACCTGCCTCGAAAAATCGGCTGACGGCGGGATTTACCGCTTTGAGCAGCTCAGCACCGGATTTACGGCGGTTCTGCCTGTCGATCAGAATGGGCTGGTTTTGGATTATCCCGAACTGTTCAGCCGCGTGTGGTCGGCGTAGCAGTTTACAAAATTTAAGGTAATTATCCTAACTTTCTTTGTAAGGGCGCAGCGCGCTGCACCTCTAGAACCTACAATGTAGATATAATCGCCCAATTTAATACGCGCCGCGCCCCGTAATCACCGCCAACAGGGTGCGCAAAACGATCTGCGTATCCAGCCACAGCGAATAGTGGCTGATGTAATACAGGTCGTCCTCGGTGTTGAGATACATCGGCCTTTCGGCGCGTCCATTGATCTGCCACCATCCCGTAACACCCTGCGGCATTTCAAAACGTTTGCGCTGCCACCACTCATATTTTTCGACAAATTCCGGCAGTTCTGGGCGCGGGCCGACCACGCTCATCTCCCCGCGCAGCACGTTGATAAACTGCGGCAGTTCGTCCAGGCTGGTGCGGCGCAAAAATCGCCCGACTCGGGTGACGCGCGGGTCGTCAGGGTCTTTATAGCCGGGGTGATGAGCATGAGCATCGACGTACATGGTGCGAAATTTGAGCATATTAAACGAGCGTCCATACTGACCAATGCGCGTCTGCCGAAAAATGACCGCGCCAGGGCTGTCGATTCGGATCGCCAGCATAATCAGCCCGAAAATCGGCAGGCCAAGCGTCATCACCCCCAGCGAAACCAGAACGTCAAAAACGCGCTTGGCGACTCTTTCGACAGGTGAAAGAATCGCCTCGCGGACACCGATCAGTGGAATCCCGCTGAAATTTTCTGTGGAAAGATAAAAATAGGCCAGTTCGGAATAATCCGGCGCGAGTCGAATATTGACCGCCCGTCGTTGCAGCAGCTTCACAATTTGCTCGACGCGGTTAAAAACGTTGTCGTCCAGCCGCTTGATATAAATGACCACTTCGTCCACCTGGCACTGGTCAATGACCGAATCCAGTTCATTCACCGTACCTAAAATATGGGCATCGAGGCCATCTGCGGGAACGTCATCCGGCGCGTATTTCAGATAACCGACCAGCCGCAGTCCCGCCCATTCGTGATGCAGAATGGTTTTGCCGATTTCCTGGGCATACTCGCTGACGCCGACAATCAACACGCAGCGTTTGGGCGCAAGCCGCTGGCTCAAGCGTTTTGACAGCACCCAGACGGCAGCGCGGTGAGCGACAATGCTTACGAAAGCGATCACGATAAAATAGGCGGCTTGCAAGCGGGAATAATCGCGATAGGTGATGTAGAGCATCCCCAAAAACAGCAGCGACGCCATCCAATGTCCGGTGATGATGCGCCGGAGTTGCAGCGGAAAATTGTGCGAAGGGCTGTAAACGCGCGCCTGCCAGTATCCCAATATCCAGACGACAGCGGCGATGGCGAATACTAGCAGCGGCGTTTCGAAGGCGATTTCCGGCCCAGACCGCCCAACGCCGAGCGTGATGCGCAGATAATCGGCGGTTTCCAGCGCTACCCAGATCAGGCCAATATCAGAAAGCAAGAAAAATGTCAGCCGTCTGGGACTTACGGGACGGATCATCGCCGAACTCCACGAAGCACTGACCAGATAAAAAGCGAGTTATAAACCAGATAGCGTTTCCACAGGCGGCGGGGTTCACGGATCAGGCGGTACAGCCATTCCAGGCCGCTGCGCTGCATCCAACGTGGGGACTGCGGCTTCGTCCCGGCGATAAAATCAAAGGCCGCGCCCACGCCGATCAACAGCGGCGCATCCAGCAGCGGGCGGTAGAGCGACATCCACAAATCCTGCTTGGGCGACCCCAGCCCAACCCAGATAACCTGGGCATTTGCGCTGTTCAGACGCTCGATGGCGGCTGGATTCGGTATATCGCCAATTTCTTCGATGGGCGGCGAGTAGATTCCGGCGATTTTCAGACCTGGATAGTCATGCTGAAGCTGCTGAACCAGCTTTTCGGCCACACCGGGCAGCCCACCCCAGAAAAAATGTCGAATTTCGCGAGTCGCGGTTTTTTCGCACATCGCACGCATCACGTCTGGCCCATAGACACGCTCAGCCTGCGGGTATCCCCATCGTCGCTGCAACCACACCAGCGGCATTCCGTCAGCCGTGACCATATCGGCCTGTTCAAGTGCCTGTCGCATCCGGGGGTTTTCACGTGCGGTCATCAATGTATACACCGGGCAAGTCGAAACATAGCGTTTCTGAGGCTGCATAGCCCAAGCCGACAAGGTTTTTATAGCCTCGTCAAATGTCTGAGCATCGACTGGAATATCGAGAATTGAAACGCGCATCATTTTCCCCATCAGGTCGCGACAGGCAGATTATACATTGCACGGAATCGAAATAAACAGACTGCGCACCAAAGTTCCGTCATTCGACATGGGCATCATGAATATCTCTCATCTCCTCATCAGGCAGATATGCTAGACTGAAATAGATTACGCACGTTTAGCATGGAAGAAGTCATGCGCAGTTTGTTTCGCTATGTTGTCCAGATGTCGCTCGTTTTCGCCGGGGTGTTGACCACGCTGACAAACGGGCAAGAAATGGCATCGATTATCAACGACGAGGGCGGCCCGGTATCCATCACAGGCTCGGTTGGGTACACCAATCCGCTGTTTACCAGCGGCGTTGCGCAGCCTATCGTGATTCTGGAAGATCAGGCCGGGTTTGTGGACCGTAATACCGCCTATCTGATCACCGTCGAATCGCAGACCTTAGGTCAGATCACGTCCAATTTTTTGAACTCTCCCTTCACCTACAGCATCACACTGCCCGCAGTCCCCAAAGGTTCGCCGCGCGATGTGGATAATGACCTCATGCCTGATCCTGGCGTCCAGATATTCGCGATTGCCTATTGGAATAACACATTTGGCGATCCTTATCTTGAGGCACGTGACCTGTATGGCGGCGGATGGTCAACCGCTTATGCTTCAACACGGGTGAGCACAGAGGCCGATACCGCGCGCGAAATTATTGGCGGCACCTACATCGTTTATGCGCCAGACGATGAGCAGGGTTTCCCATCGGGTTTTGGTGAAGATGGCCTGCTGTTTACAGGCGATGAGCCAACGGTGCGTTTACCCCAGGGTTATACGCTGGTAAAAATGGATTCCGAGCCGTTTATATTTGATCGGTCAGCCAATCCGGTGGTCAACCTCATTGAGGGCGAAGGCGCTAGCGCAGATGACTTCTCGGCGATGAGTTATGCAGCGGCTTTTGACGCGATGATCGCCAAAATGCGCGTGGAATATGCCTTTACGCAGCTCAAAAATATCGACTGGGATGCAAAAATCGCGGAATTTCGGCCTCGCTTTGTCGATGCCGAAACCTATAAAAATTCGCTCGATTATCAGCGGGCGCTGCATGATTTTGCCGTTTCAATTCCCGATGGTCATGTGGGTGTCCCGCTGGTCTTTGACGATGTTCAGCGCGACTTTGGCAGCGGGCTGGGCATGGCGATCCATGAAACCGATGACGGACGTTTGTTGGTCACATCCATCATGGCGGGTGGGCCAGCCGAACGTGCCGGAATCATGGAACGCGCCGAAATTCTGGCGATCAACGGTCAACCTATCGGCGAGGCGATTAGCAGGGTTGTGCCGCCCAATGGCCCGTTCAGCACCACGCATAACCTCCGCCTGGAGCAAGTGAGATGGGTCGTCCGTTTTCCGATCAATACAAAAGTCGAAATCCGTTTTCGCAACGCGGGAGACAGCGCCGATAGAGGCGTCACCCTGCAAAGTGTGGGGGAATGGTCAAGTTATGACGCCAGTGGTCAGACCTCCAGCCTGACTGGATTCGAAGTGCCTGTTGAGTACCGCTTGCTGGAAAACGGCTGCGGCTATGGCAAAATTTATGCCTTTGACGACAACTCCCTGCTGACGATGCAGCTTTGGGAGCGCATGATCCGCACGTTGAAAGATCAGGGTGTTGGCTGCCTCGTCATCGACATGCGGCAAAATGGCGGTGGGAGCGGCTTCCTCGCCAACCAGATGGCGGCATACTTTTTTGATGAGTCATTTCCACTGGGCAACAGCGGTTATTACGATAAAGATCGTGGCACGTTCTATTTCGATCCCGGCAGCGTTAACTACTTCTTTCTCCCCCCCATCGAAATGCGCTATTACGGGAAAATTGCAGTTCTGGTCGGCCCGGACTGTTACAGTGCTTGCGAATTCTTTAGCTATGATATGACCCTGCAAGATCGCGCGGTTATCATCGGTCAATATCCTACGGGTGGTCTGGGCGGCAGTGTGGAAGATTTTTATATGCCAGAAGGCATTCTATTTCGTTTTACGATTGGGCGCGCCGTGGATGCAAACGGCAATATCCACATTGAAGGCAAAGGGGTTGTGCCGACGGTGCGCGTACCCGTCAATGAGGAAACGCTGTTCGATCAAAATGATGCCGTATTACAGGCAGCTATCTACTACTTTAACAACCTGTCGGGTCAGTGATGTATAAGCTGTACGAAATAGGGGGATTATTAGCGCGTTGTAGCACACAATTTTAGGTATAACTGCGCTTGTCATGTCTATCAAGTGTCGATACGATGAAACTGTGTTTTCATCTTGAGAGGATAACCATTCATGAAAGCAATCATTCTCGCAGCAGGTCAGGGAACACGCCTACGTCCTGTTACTTTGACGATGCCCAAACCACTTGTTCCAGTCGCCAATAAGTCACTCATCGAATACGCCATTGACGTTTTGAAAACATCTGGACTTAATCATATCGGCATTGTCGTCAACAGCCTTGAATCCGCGATCCCCCATCAGCTTGGCGATGGCAGCAAATTAGGCGTCAAGCTCGAATATATTGTTCAAGCCGAGCAGCTTGGCCTGGCGCACGCCGCCAATTTATGCCGCGATTTCGTCGGCGACGACCCATTTTGTATGTTCCTGGGTGACAACATTTTTCAGGACAAAATGGAAAATTTTCTTCGAGGTTTTGCGGAGTCTGACGCGGAAGCCGCCGTCGCACTGGGTGAGGTTTCCGACCCTTCGCGTTTTGGCATCGCCGCGATTGACAATGGGCGCATCCTGCGGGTGGTCGAAAAACCTAAGCAAGACCCACCCTCCAACCTGGCGATTGCCGGGGTTTACCTATTCCGCAAATCAATTTTTGAGGCGATTGCCAATATCAAGCCGTCGTGGCGCAATGAACTCGAAATTACTGACGCAATTCAATGGCTCATCACCAGCGGGCAGGCCGTCCGGCCCTATAAGCTCACGGGCTGGTGGATCGATGCGGGGAAGCCAGATGCGATTATTCAGGCCAATCAGTTAGTGTTAGGTGAACTGCCCTACATCCCCGCGCCGGAAGGCGATCATCAAATTATTGGCCGCTCCGAGGTTTCGCACCGCGTTCTGCTGGGCGAAGGCAGCCAGATTATTGATAGTGTCGTGCGCGGGCCAGTCATTCTGGGTAAAAATGTCATCGTGCGCAACAGCTTCATCGGCCCTTACACCTCGCTTGGCGACAATGTGCTGGTCGAAAACAGCGAGATTGAGGCCAGCATCGTCATGAAAGACTGCGTAATTCGCAGCATTCCGGGCCGGATCGACTCCAGCTTGCTAGCGGATAATTCTCAGGTGATGTCCGCGCCGCATGTGCCAGTCGTCCACCGTTTTATCCTGGCTGAAAACAGCTACGTACAACTTTGATGAGCGAATCATGACCGAACGAATCGACAATATTAAGGCCGATCTCACCAACGCGCGGCAGCATCTTGAACATGTTCTGGATTCAGTGGGTGATCGTTGGGAAACCCAGGTTTATTCCGACGGCGCAGGCTGGACAGTGAAGCAGTTAGCCATTCATCTTTCCGACGCTGACCGAGGCACCAATGGTCAGATCATGGGAATTGCCGCAGGCCGCGAGGTCATCCCAGCAGATTTTGACCTGAATCGCTACAACAAGCGGTCTGTCGAAAAACGGATCGAGATGTCCATGGAGGATGTGCGCAAATCGCTCAACGCCACCCGCGCGGAACTACTCACGTGGCTGGACACGGTTGACGACTCGGCGCTGGATAACACAGGCCGTCACGCTTCGCTGAAAATTCTCTCGGTTGCCGAAATTTTAGACGTGATGGCGGCGCACGAGCGCGCTCATGCCGACGACATCGCTAAAGTTCTGGGGCTGAAGGTCTAACCGATTCGGGTCTGCAATAACCGTCATTGATGCGCGTCAGAACACTCCTGGCGCGCTGTTTTTTTCCAGCCCCTTGATAAGCTATAATAAAAGCCAACCATTCAACTATTTTTGTCCCTCCAAATTTTTATGACAGGAGAACCGATGGAAGCCAAGTTACAAGAACTGAAAAATCGACTTCTGGAAGTGGATGATTTAAATCATGCCGCCGCCCTCTTATCCTGGGATCAGACAACCTATATGCCATCGGGGGGCGCGGCTGCGCGCGGACGCCAAATGGCAACCTTGCAGCGCCTCAGCCATGAAAAATTTACCGATGCTGCGGTTGGCAAGCTGCTCGACGATCTCCGTCCCTATGAGGAAAGCCTGCCCTATGATTCCGACGATGCAAGCCTGATCCGTGTGACCCGGCGCGCCTATGAAAAACTCATTCGGCTGCCTGCCGATTTTGTTGCAGAGATGTCGAATCATTCGGCACTTTCGTATCAGATGTGGACAGAAGCACGACCTGCGAACGACTTCAACAAAGTCCTGTCTGCTCTTGAGAAAACTCTCGACATCAGCCGTAAAATGGCTGATTATTTTCCCGGTTATGCCCATATTGCCGACCCGCTGATCGATTTTTCGGATGACGGCATGAAAGCTGAATCGGTGCGCGCGGTTTTTGGTCAGCTTCGCCAGCAGCTTGTGCCAATCGTGCGCGCCATCACGGCACAGGAGCCCGCTGACAATTCATGCCTCTATCTGCATTATCCCGAAAATCAACAGCTTGATTTTGGGCTGGAAGTCATCAAACAGTATGGCTATGACTTCAATCGTGGACGGCAGGATAAAACACATCATCCATTCATGACCAAATTTTCGTTGGGCGATGTGCGTATCACCACCCGTGTCAACGAGCGTGACCTGGGCGACGCGCTGTTCAGCACGCTGCACGAGGCCGGACATGGTATGTATGAGCAAGGTATCAACATGGCGTATGAAGGCACACCGCTGGCGGGCGGCACCTCGGCGGGCGTCCACGAAAGCCAATCGCGCCTGTGGGAAAATATCGTGGGGCGCAGCCGGGGATTCTGGGAATATTACTACCCCAGGCTGCAAGCGACATTCCCTGAGCAGCTTGGTAAAGTCCCACTCGACACGTTCTACCGCGCCATCAACAAAGTGCAGCGTTCCCTGATTCGGGTGGACGCCGACGAAGTGACGTATAACCTGCACGTGATGATCCGCTTTGATCTCGAACTGGAACTGCTGGAAGGCAAGCTTGAAATTCGCGATCTGCCGGAAGCGTGGGACGAGCGCTATGAAACCGACCTGGGCATCCACGCGCCGGATAATCGCGATGGTGTGCTGCAAGATGTTCACTGGTATGGCGGCATCATCGGCGGCGCTTTCCAGGGCTATACGCTCGGCAATATTTTGAGCGGCCTATATTACGCTCAGGCGCTCAAAGCACAGCCAGGAATTCCGTCCGACATCCAGCAGGGTAAATTCGATACGCTGCATACCTGGATGCAGGAAAATATTTACACACATGGCAGCAAATTCACCGCTGACGAGCTGACCGAAAAAGTCACCGGCGGCCCGCTGCGCATCGAACCTTATATCGACTACCTCAAAACCAAGTACGGCGAATTGTACAACTTGTAATGAGTACGCATCGTAGGGGCAACTCGGCGAGTCGCTCCTACAAAACCCATTTGCAATCCGAACAAATTTTCAATACGATTTTTCCATCGTGGAGATGAAATTCATACAATACCTGTGACTCACTTCACTTCCTGCCGCCGCAGCTCTCCGTTATCATGAAGGTTAGGCGACGGAAGAGGAGGTACGAATATGAACACCACTACAAAAATTCTCGTAGCCTATGCAACGCGACTTAATTCCACATTAGATATTGCCGAAGAAATTGGAAAAACGCTGACCAAAGCCGGAGCGAATGTCGAACTTCATCGTATTGAAGCCGTTGACGATGTGCGCCAATATGATGCGGTTATTATCGGCAGTGCGATACGAGTTGGAAAATGGCTGCCAGAAGCAACAGAGTTTGTCGCTCGTTTCCGCGAGGAATTAAGCCAAAAACCAGTCGCGTTTTTCACGGTCTGCATCACGATGAGCGAAGACACGCCCGAAAATCGCCAGACGGTTATGGGATATATGCACGAGCTAAAGGTGGCGACACCCGAAGTCTATCCTGTGGATATTGGCCTATTTGCCGGAAAGCTCAATCCCAACGAATTACCCTGGTTGATTCGCCAGTTTGTCAGAATCGCGCGGATTCCCACCGGAGATTATCGCAACTGGGATGTCGTGCATCAGTGGGCATGGGGCGTCTATCCTAAATTGATGGCTGCTCACGTGGAGGGGTTTGCCCCCATGTTTCCAAAGCCCACATGAGTTCCTCTGGCGTTGGTGAATAATTTCCAACACGGCGCACGACCAGCCCACTGGCATAATTGGCGAGGGATGTGGCTTCGGTGTAGGGTACTCCAGCAGCGGCGGCTAGTGTGAGAACTGCGATGGCGGTATCCCCCGCGCCGACCACATCATAGACATCGGTGACGGCGGGCGCGCGGCAGTGACCGATTTCACCATCAGCGGCTGCCACTGTTGCCCCTTCCGGCCCACGTGTGATAACCATCGCACCCGTCAGGCGCAGGCGATCATATAACTCGCGCGCTGCTGCTGCAAAATCGTCATCTCCATGAAGATCACGCCGCAAATAATCGCGCGCATCATCGGCATTGCATTTGACCAGCGAAAATTGAACATATTTATCAAGCTGGCCCTGTGCATCAGCCGTGAGCAAAATTGAACCTGCCTGCTGGCGAACAGCGCTCACCAGCGAATCGGTCAGCAAACCACCGTGATAATCGGAAACCAGAATCGCATCGATTTCGGCAATTTTTTCCTGAATTAATTCGCGTAAACGGCCTTCGACAGCCGCGCTGATCGGCTCACGCGACAGGGTATCCAACCGCGCGACCTGCTGGGGAAAACGCAAGCCCATCTGCGCCATGATTCGGGTTTTGACTGTCGTCGGCCTCGTGCCATCCTTGAGCAGCGTATTGACTTCGATTCCAAGCGCCTGTAACACCTGCCAGAGCGTTGTCCCAGCCGTATCCACACCAATTACGCCCACTTGAATCGCTTTGCTGCCCAATTTGACGATATTGGCGGCAGGGTTGGCTGCACCACCAGGGATCAGTTGGCGCGATTCAAATTCGAGGACGGGTACTGGCGCTTCTCGACTGAGCCGTGTCGTCCTGCCGATCAGATATTCATCGAGAATGACATCGCCGATCACTAGAATCCGCTGATTAGCGAGTTTGGGTATCCATGACTTTAATTGCTCAGAGGTCAGCATGAGAATTTGTATCCGATAGGCCGCAAACTTCTCAAGCATAAAACTGAGAATGATTTCTGTCAAAACAAAAATAGGGACGCTTAAAGCACCCCTATGCCAAACGAGCCGACAAATTTTGCGCGATCAGACTTTGTTTTCTGCCGTTGTCTGTTCGGGCGGCACGTGAACTGCGCCGGAGCGATGGCGATAGACAAAAATCGCGACTGCGGCGACAAAGGTCACAAACATCAACGCTTGCGAGAGGTTGATCTGCGTCCAGGGAATATTGGTGATCTCGACGCGGATACCTTCCAGCAGGAAGCGAATGAACGAATACTGCGCCACGTAGATCAGGAAAAAATCGCCTGTCAGGAAGCGGCTGCGATAACGCAGGAACAGATTCAGCAGCACGATGAACGCCAGAATGCTCCACAACGATTCATAGAGAAACAGCGGGTGGAACAGCGTCGTCGTTGGGAACTCGACCAGACTGCGATACGGATCGACGCGCTTGGCGGAGTCGATGGCAATACCCCAGGGCAGCGTCGTCGGGACGCCATAAAGTTCCTGGTTAATAAAATTCGCCCAGCGTCCAATCGCCTGCCCCAGCGGCAGCGCAACCGCCGCAATATCCAGCCAAGGCATCAACGGCTGCTTGTTGCGGCGTAGATACAAATAAGCGCCGAGAAAACCGCCGATTATCGCACCAAAAATGCTGAGGCCGCCGCTCCAGATGGCAACCGCGCCATTTTGTAAATTGAAAAAATTTTGAAAAAACCATACGCTGTCCATGCCCTGGTCGATCAACGACTTGGGCGGGAACAGCACAAACCACAAACGCGCCCCGATAATCGCCGGGATGATCGCCCATGTCAAAGCACCCCAGATGTGGTCGGGGTCACGCCCTGTGCGTTTTGCCAGCCGCGCCGCCACCGTCGCCGCGATCAGCATCGCCACGACAATGATGATGCCGTAGTAGCGCACCTGGACTCTATCAAACAGGACGACCAGTTCTCGTTGGAACTCCATAATTTAAAAACCCTCACATTTCCGTAAATTCAGTATTTCTGTAAACAAACCACACCCGCTGCAAGCCTGTAAAGTTGGTGCCAATCGCCAGAATCCACATCCCCACCACCAATAATGGCGGGATCAGCAGGGATGGGAGCAAAACGGCAACACGCTCCAGGCGCGTGAACAAACCCACTTTGACCGAAAGACCAGCCTCGCCAGCACGGGCGCGCACGTAGCTTACCACAAAACTGCCGATCAGGGATGCCATCGACAGCAGCAAATTATCAAGCTGCCCCTGACTTGCAAAATAATACCCCAACGCGGCAAAAATTAAACTATCCGCATAACGATCCAGCGTCGAATCGAGCAGGCCGCCAAATTTGTCTCGGCGGTGCATCGCCCGCGCAACTGCGCCGTCCAGCGCATCCAAAGGCAAGCCGAGAATTAAGATCACGCCTCCAAGCTGCACCTGCCCACGCGCGATGAACCAAGACGCGATCATCACGACGACCAGGCCAGCGACGGTGATATAGTCGGGATGAATGCCCGCCCGGTAAAAAGCATTTCCAGCGCGGTTAACAACGCCACCCGTCAGAGCACGAATCCGGTCAGTGAAGGTAGGGATGTTATTCATACTTACTTTTGCCAATCACAGGGTTCACCTGTACACTCTCGCTCTTGCTAATCACAGATTTTACCTGTATAGTTGACCCAAGTTCGGGGCGGGGCGTAGCGCAGTCTGGTAGCGCGCACCGTTCGGGTCGGTGAGGTCGTGGGTTCGAATCCCGCCGCCCCGACAATTATCCTGCTTTTATGGCAGGATTTTTTATTTTGGAGGGTTCTTAACAATCTTACTCCAAATAACCCCTGTCTTCTAGAGTCGTTACACGGCCCCAGCCTCACTACAGCATGACCGATTTCCGCTCCAACTGTCCGGTATCCAGAAAGCGGCGCAGTTCTTCAACGCGGTCACGAATAATCTGCGGGGCGCGTTCATGAATATTCGGGTTATGCAGATTGCCGACAATCCAGCGACATGAGGCGACATGGCGCGCGGCGATAAATGTTTCCAGATCATTGCGATAACCCTCCGGCAGCGGACGGACAGCCGTATAGCCTTCCCACAAAGCCGCTTTCATTGCCGGATACGCGGGTTCAATGCTGAATTGCAGCAGCGGCGGGGCGAGATCGTAGAGATAATAGCCGAATGCGCTGTCGTCAAAATCAATCGCGCAGACCGTATCGCCGTTAAAAAGATAATTTTTCGCGATGAAATCGGCATGGATGAGGCCAAAATTTTCGCGCGTTTCACCTAATTTTTCGATCATGTCGCGGGCGCGGGCGGCAACTTCATCAAAAACAGCCATTTGTTCAGGGGTAAAAAATTTTTCACTCTCGCCTGCGTGATAGGGTGAATTGACGCCGAATAAGCCTTCCCAATCCAGACGCGGGAGTTGAAATGAAGCATCCGGCTGAAAGATCGCGGAATATTGATGCAGCCTCGCCAGGAATACCCCCAGCTTCCGCACCTGTTCCAGATTCAGTTCCGACGTTTTGTAAAATATGCCTTCAACCCATCTCAAGAGGGTGCTGTTCAGCGGCTCATCGATTCCCTCGACTTCGGCCTGAGCAATAAACTCGTTTTCCAGGGTTCGCACCGGGCGCGGCACCCGCAGCAGCGTATCGCGCCGAATCGCATCCAGCCAGCACATTTCCGATTCGATCCATACAGACCGTTTTAATCCCCGTCGGTGCAGGCGCAGCACAAATTTTTGCCCGCCGGACTCGACGGCAAAAACGGCGTTATTCACGTACATGATCGGCTGAATCGCCGCATCTGACAGATCATATTCTCGTAGTACAGTTTTTGCGGCCTGAGTCAGACGTGCAAGCTGCTCACCATAGGTCAGCGTTTCGAAAGGCTGCATTCAATTTTTCCTTGAGCGTCATCGCTGCTGGTTCAACCCATTTCCCTGTCCGGCCTGCCTGAATCGAAAACCACAAACGCTGCTTTGTAGGCCACCAGGTCACTTCCAATGTGCCACGCTGCTTCCCCTGCTTGAGATGCCAGTGAATACAGCCAGGATATTTGGACAATGTGCCTTTAAGCGCGATTTGGAGGCTCATTTCAGCGCAGCAATTCTCAATCAGTGCTTCAGATGGTGCTGATCCCACCGGGAGGTCAATCTCAATCAACTGCATCATTATTCGCGCAGCATTTCTAATTTACCCGTATCGCTATTTACGCCGCGCTTCCCACTCGTGGCGCAGGATGCCATAGAGGAGCATATCGTAGCGCTGACCGTCACGCTGAAGATATTCACGATAAGCGCCTTCCCGTTGGAAGCCCAGATTTTCGTATAAGCGGATTGCCCGCTGATTATAGCTGAACACGGTCAGATGAACACCGTGCAGATTCAATTCGTGGAATGCGAACTCAAGTGCCAGAGTCATGGCTTCCGCACCATAGCCCTGCCCCCAGAATGCGCGATTACCGATGCCGATTCCTATGTGGCAGGTCTGGTGATTCCACTGGATGCCGTCGAGTTCGAGCCAGCCGATCAAATCGTCGGTGTCCATAAGCCGGATGCCGAATAAAAAATTATCGCGCGATTTTTGCTCATTCTCGATCCAGCGCGCCACCTGATCTTCATTGCGGGGATAAGCGGGCGACGAATCCAGCAGGCGAATAAATTCGGAATCCATATCCCAGCGGGCAATCACAGCCGCATCATCACGGCTGAGCGCCGCCAGCCAGACGCGGCTGCCATGTAATAAGCTCGAATTCTGCATAACGACTTCCTCCGCATCATAGTATAATCATCCGACCATGCCAAAATCAAAATCACGTAACAAAATTCAGCTTCAGCGCTATCTGTGCGAGGCCGAGGTCGTCACCGGACTCAAACCGCTTGCCATTGAAGAACTGCGTTCCCGTTTTGGCGAACGAGTCAAAATTTACGACAAGGCCAAGCCGGAGGAAATTTTATTTCACTACGAGGGCGATTTATCGGCTTTGCTGACTCTGACCAAAAGTGTCGCGGTTTATCTTGTCCAGCATTATCCAATTCCGCGCCCGCTGGCCTTGCTTGGGCATCAGCATTTTCAAAATACGCTCAAGCAGATCAGTACCGTGCGCGCCATGCACCGAGACGGCTCATTTTATTCCTTTCGCATCGGCGCGGCGGGCAGCAACTCGTCGGTTTTCACGCGGATTAAGGATGAAATCCAGAAAGCCACCGGGCTGATCGTCAACGAGGAAGAAGCCGATTTATTTTTGCGCGTCCGTAAATCTGACTGGCAAGCCGAGGGCTGGGATGTGCTGGTACGGCTCTCCCCGCGTCCACTTTCCGCGCGGGCGTGGCGCGTCTGCAACTGGGAAGGCGCATTGAACGCCACGATAGCCAGCGCGATGGTCGAAATATCCGAGCCGCGCGCTGATGATCGATTTTTCAACCTGATGTGTGGCTCTGGTACGCTGCTGATCGAGCGCCTGCTGCGCGCCCCTGCGGACGTGATCGGTGGCTGCGACACCGACGAAATGGCGCTGCGCTGCGCGGGTGAAAATCTGAGCGCGGCGAAATTTGCCGATCAGGTCGATCTGCTGGAAATGGACGCGACGAATCTGCAATTACCCGACGCCTGTATCGACGTGATCTGTGCCGATTTGCCCTGGGGGCAGCTTGTCGGCTCGCACGAAGGCAATCTCAAGCTCTATCCGCTGATCCTGCTGGAAGCAACCCGAATTGCAGCACCAGGGGCAAGAGCCGTGTTCATCACGCATGAAATTAAGCTGATGGATAAAATGATGGTTGACTACACGAATCAATGGGCTGTCAAAAATGTTGTGCGCGTTTTCCAGGGCGGCCTGCACCCCAAAATCTACGTGCTGGAAAGACGTTAATCGTAACGGCGACGGGCGATTACAGCGCGCAGTTCATAGGGATTCAGCAGCGAAAGCTCCAGCAAAACCTGATACGGATCGCCCTTCAGCTTAAAATAATGGGCGAAGGCGGGTTCGGTTTTCATGCCGGACTGTTTGAGATCACGAATCGCCTGCCGCGCTGCCTCACCGCCGATTTCCAATAAGCGCGATTCGACCAGCAGGTGGCGATAGGCGTTCTGGCGTGTCACCGCGCGCGCCTGACCAAAAATTTCCACTGCAAAATAGCCACAATAAAAATTGGCGACCACCGAAGGGAGATCGCCAATTTGTTTTTGCTTGATCGTAAAGGCTTCCGCGCCGCCAAAGGCATTCATCACCGCGTGCTGGAAGTCGCTCAATTCATGCGCTTCACAGATAATGTCCAGGTCACTGCCCGGTACATCAATGCCCAGCGGGATCGTTCCGGTAAGAACAGGCGTGTAGGATTCTAAAACATTAAAAATATCGAGATTTTGCAGCACACGGTAGGCTTCCTGCTGGCGCGCCGTGCCTTGAGAAAGATCAACCTCATTCACTGTAACAATCGCCCTTGAAATATGCTTACGATGGAATTGTCTGCATGATAGCAGACGAGGGCTTTGGCTGTCGAGGTTGAGCGAATGGTTAATTGGTCACGCTGCGGGGTTCTTAATCGACGCGCCATGATTAACTTGCTAGATTACTTCCGCATAGGGTTAAAACCCCATGCTAGAAAAATTCAAACCCACTCAAGGGGTTAAGAAAGCATCGTGAACGCGGATTTGAACACCTTTAGTGTGTTTAGATTTGGGCAGCCGGACATTTTAATGTCTGCCGAGATAACACGAAACGTCAGACAAACTTTATATCCCCTTCGCCTTCGCCTTGTTCCAGAGCGCGTCAAGTTCCGCCAACGTACAGTCGGTCATGGCCTTACCCTGTTCAGCCAGCGCCGTCTCGATGTAATTAAAGCGGCGATAAAATTTAGCATTGGCCTCACGCAGCGCCGTCTCCGGCTCGACCTCCAGCCAGCGCGCCCAGTTGACCAGCACGAACAGCAAATCGCCGATTTCTTCAGCGCGTTCGGCCTCGGTTTCCGCTGCCAGCACCTCGTCAATTTCTTCGCGCACTTTGGCGATCACATCCTCGACGCGCTCCCAGTCAAACCCTGGCTTGGCGGCTTTGGCCTGATATTGGAACGATTGCAGCAGCGCGGGCAGCCCTTTGGGAATGCCATCCAGCAGCGATTTGCGCTCCGTGCCTTTTTCGGCGTGTTCCTGTTTTTTTAGCGCTTCCCAATTGGTGACGACCTCATCAGGATTTTCGACGTTCACGCTGCCCCATACATGCGGGTGGCGGCGGATCATCTTGGCGTTGACATAGCGCAGCACGTCCGCCATCTGAAATTCGCCCTCGTCAATCGCGATCTGCGTGTGCAGCACCACCTGAAGCAGAATATCGCCCAATTCCTCCGAAAGCGCCTGCCAATCGCCATTATCAATCGTTTCTAAAACCTCATAGGCTTCCTCGATCAGATATTGGCGCAGCGATTCGTGCGTCTGTTTACGATCCCAGGGGCAGCCCTCCGGCGCGCGCAGATGAGCAATAATCTCCTGAAACTGCTCAAAGCTCGACATTTTGCCAAGCGCAGGCACATAAAGCGCGGTCATGTGACCGATATGTTCGCTGCGGTCAATTTCGTAAAGCGCTAAATTTTCGACAATGGCGTCCGGCGTCCCAGCAGCGTGAATTAGCTTGACCTGAAAATCATCGGGGTATTGATTCATGAGCGTCAATTTCAGATCAGAGGCCAGTTGGCGGCTGTAGACCTGCCCCAACAGTGCCGGGTAATCGGGGTTGATCGGCGGGTGGTGCATCATCGCCAGATTAATGCCGTCGAGGATTTGCAGCCCTTCCATACCGTCGATGCCCACCAACGCCAGAATCGGCTCGACAAAGCTGATGCCGTTGACGATCTCGACGGTGATTCCGGCTTCTTTGGCCTGCGCCAGCAAACGGATCGTGGTCGATTCGCCCACCAGTGGATCGCCAGGAACGGCATAAACGACATCGCCAATTTTTGCCGCCGCCATCACGCGCTCGACAATCGCGCTGTAAACGCCGTCAAAATCGTCAATCGTTTCGTAAAGTTCGTCAAAACTCTGATATGTGGTTTCGGTTTGCGGCAGGCAGTCCACACACCCATGCTGCGACGTGCGCAGGTAGACCGTTTGTGCCTGTTTCAACACGCGCCAAGCCTTACGCGATAAATCTTCAATATCACCCGGCCCCAGTCCGACGATGGTGAGTGTCATAGCCGTTCATCCTCAAATATCTGTGATTCGCGTCGAGAATTTTACCACCGTCGAAACCATTCTGCGTAATCGTAGTGTGCGGCTTTTAACTGAGAATTTCGTAAATTTATCGCTCCAAGCATAACCAAAACAGGTTTTTCGGACGTATAGTTATAGGAGACGATAGGAATTGCAAGATGATCCGTTATCCCGAATTTCATTATTCCTGGCAGTGGCGGCTTCAGGCTGACCCAACGACGCTCTGGCCGCTCGTGACCGATACCAACCATTTCAACCACGATACGAGCGTTCCGGCGATTGAGCGTTATCCGATCACCGCAGAGCCACCGCCCAACGCTCGGCGGCAACTGCGCCTGTTCCGGCTAGGTGTGCCTGTCGAATGGGAGGAAGAACCGTTCGAGTGGGTGCAGCCTTTTCGATTCGGCGTTGTTCGCAATTATCACAGCGGGCCAGTGGCGAAAATGTCGGTTGTGGCGGAGTTAAAACCGCTGCCCGAAGGCGGCACATATTTGAGCTATCGAGTCTGGGCGCGGCCTAAAAATCCGCTCGGCCTGATCGCGATTCCCGCGCAGATCGGCGTTTTGAGCGCGCGCCAGTTTGACCGCGTGTTCCGTCAATATGACCAACTTGCTGTTAATCACCAGCCGTTAATCAACCTTTTCGGCAGTGTCTCGCTTGCCCCAGGCGGCTCTGCGCGGCTGCAATCTTTGCGCCGAACGCTGCTGGAACGAGGTTCAGAGGCCGAAATTATTGACCCGCTGATCGAACTCATCGAGCGCGGCGACGATCTGACCGTATCACGCTTGCAGCCCTACAAACTCGCCGACCTGTGGGACATACCACGCCAGCGCGTCCTCGAAAATTTTCTCCTGGCGACGCGCGGCGGCCTGCTGCGCTTTCAGTGGGATTTGCTGTGTCCCCTGTGCCGGGGCGTCAAGGATGTTAATTTTTCGCTTCGAGATTTACACACTCAGGTTCATTGCGATACCTGCAACATCGATTTTGGCATCAATTTTGAGCGTTCTGTCGAGCTAACTTTCCACCCCAACCCGGCGATTCGCGAGGTCGAGCAGGCGGAATATTGCATCTCCGGCCCGCAGACCACGCCGCACGTCGTCATTCAGCAGCTTCTCGATCCGGATGAAACGCGCACGGTCACGCCAGCCATCGGCGAAGGTCGCTACCGCTTGCGCACGTTGAATTTGCGCGGCGGGGAATATCTGGGTGTTACGCAGGATGGCGAGGCCGAGTTGACTCTGCGCGCCAGCAGCATCGACGGCTGGCCGGACGGTGAGCGGCGCATGTCGTCCACGCCAACGCTGCATCTAAAAAATGCCACCAACGACGAGCAGCTTTTCATTCTGGAGCATCTCGCCTGGAGCGATCAGGCGGTGACGGCTGCCGAGGTGACGGTGATGCAAACTTTTCGCGATCTGTTCGCGGAAGAAGCCCTGCGCCCTGGCGAGCAAATTTCCGTCGGCAGCCTGACGATTCTGTTCACCGACCTGCGCGGCTCGACCCAGATGTACAACGAAATTGGCGATGCGCCCGCGTTTGGTCTGGTGATGAGCCATTTTGACGTGCTGCGCGCGGCGATCTCGGCGGAAGGTGGCGCAATTGTCAAGACCATTGGCGACGCGGTAATGGCGGTATTCCGGCGGCCTGCCCCAGCGCTGCGGGCAATTATCAATGCGCAGCAACTCCTCGCGCTGGACGAACGTCCATTGGAACTGCGCGCGGGGATTCATTATGGCCCGTGCATCACAGTCACGCTCAACGACAAGCTGGATTATTTCGGCTCAACCGTCAACGTCGCCGCGCGGCTGGAGACTTTTTCGACAGGCCGCGATGTCGTCATCTCCAACAGCGTTCGCAGCGATCCCGAAGTCGTTGAGCTTTTAGAATCGGCTGAGAGCAGTCTGGCGGCAGAGTGCTTCGTCGCGACGCTAAAGGGCTTCAACAGCGCGTCATTTGATCTTTGGCGCGTCAAACCCCGCATCGTGGATGCCGAATTTTTCAAGGCGCAGTAGGGTTTCGGGCTGCGATCAGCGCGCGGTTGCCGTGAAGATGCAAAATTGCCGCCTCGAATCCAGCTTCGCGCATCCAGATCAAGTGCTGCTCTGGGCCAACAGGCAGATCACCCCGCCCGCGCACACGCTGCTCATGCTCGGCAAAAGTCGCCCCCTCATGATTTTTAATGATCGAACCATAAACCCGATCCTGCCGCCCCCACAGGCTCTGGAATACCGTCCACAAGCCTGCCGCGTCAACATGCATCCGATCCAGCAGCAAAAACAGGCCACCCGGCTCTAAAACGCGATAAATAAAGCGGTAAGCCGTTTGCATTTCGTCCGGCGTCAAATGGTGCAGCGCTTGAATCGAAATGACGAATTGATAAGGGTGTTCCGGCAGCACCAGCGATTCGATCTGCGCCAGATCATATTCAACTGCCTGATAGCGTTCGGCGTAGGGCGCGAGTCGTTCCGCCGCCAGCGCCATCATTTCGCGCGAACTATCGACGCCGACCACGCGCGCCTGGGGGATGCGGTCAAAGATCAATTTTTCAACCTGTCCGCTGCCAAATCCGAGGTCGAGAGTCCATTTTTCCGGTTGATAAGCGTCAGCCATCACCGAAAGCAGAATATCGAGATGCTCCTGGCGGGTCGGGTTTGTTTTGTCGCCCTGTGCGTCCCAACCCGCTGCATGGGCGGCATCTTTCCAGTCCTGAAAGGTCATATTTAGTCTCGTTTCCTGGTGGGAATATTCAGGCGCTCAAAGCTGATGGCAGCACCTGCCTGGTCAGCAGCCGCAAAAACAGCGCTTTTTTATCTTCCTTTTGAGCCGCCTGCGCGATCAGATCATACCCCTGGGTATAGGTGAACGGGTACGAGCGGAACAACGGATGGCTGATGAAGCGGAATGATTTTTCCGAGCGCGCACGGGACGCGAGGGCATATGTTTGAATATAATCGATGGTTTGATCCTGCGTGTATTCGTTGGTGTTATACAGAATCGCCGCGTTGCCGCTGACGTAGCGCAATTTTTCGCGCGCCGCTTCGATGCGCCGGATCATCTCTGGCGGGTCGGCCTCCACGCCCACCGCCGGGAACAGCACCTCGGCATTCCATTCGTGATGGCTGTCATCAGGGAAAATCATTTCCAGCGCGGTGACGGCGATTCCCTCGGCGATGACCGCCGATGGCGAATGCAGGAGCATAGCCGCCTGTTCCGCATAGCCTAATTCCTGATACAGATGCTTCTCTTTCAACTGGCCTTCGGTGTGATGCCCCGGATAAGCCTCATGTGCGAAAAGGTCAATCAACGCCAGGGCGGAAACGGGCAGATCGACGTTAAATTCGATCAGCGATTGGGCGTTGCCTTTATACCAGTTATAGGCGCTCCAGGGTTGATTGGTGACAGCCGTTAATTCAACGCCCTCGCCCTCCACCAGATCGATCAAACCCATCGTGCGTTTGCGCGTCTCGTTGCGCACCAAATCAAGCATGGGCATCAACTGTTCAGGCCGCAGTTCGTAGCGCTTGCGCCACGTGTCCAGCCGCTCGGCAACATCGCCTTCCCCTGGCAGCAGGGTATCCAGTTCACGGCGCGCCCCGGCAAATTCCGATTCTTCAATTTTTTGCGGGCTGATGTCGTAGAGGCGGTTTACCTCATCCAGATAATCGAGTTCTTCGCCATTTTGAATGCGCAGCGTACATTCGATGGCGCGCAAAACCGCGTTCAGATAAGCCTCACGCGCGGGGTCGCCGGAGGGCAATTTGTCACGCAGCGCCGATAGGTCGTTCAGCAGGGCGCGGGCGGGCTTTTTCCCGCTGGACTCGACCTCGGCTTTGAGTTCCGCTGGGCCGATGTATGAATCAATGTAGCCGTCAACGTGTTTGTTAATTTCCAGCGCCAGACGCAAATACGCGCGGCCAAAATCGTCCAGATCAGGCATTATAAAACTCCTCAAAATTTCGATTGGAGATGGAGTATAGCGCAAATCGCGGCGATCAGGCGGACACAAGCAGATGGAGTACAGCGCAAATTGTCGTGATTAGACGGGCGCAAGCAAGCGCTTTTTCGTCACGATTTCTTCAAACGACTTAACCGCATTTCCGACACCATCCTCGGCTCGAATCCGCTCACCGAGGTCGGCGGCACGGCAGCGCATCGCTGAGTCGGTCACAGCGGCTTCAATCGCTTTAGCCAGCTTGTCAGCGTTCAATAATTTGCGCGGAATCGGCTTTGTCCCAACGCCGAGTGCCAGCACCCGCCGCGCCCAGAAAGGCT
>Ga0268299_1001982_pt1 | contig 28349 bp, 25 predicted proteins | sample NOBtaG_FD_193484 | JGI IMG/M metagenome (GOLD analysis project Ga0268299, IMG submission 193484) | Activated sludge microbial communities from bioreactor in Nijmegen, Gelderland, Netherland - NOB reactor | ecosystem: Engineered > Bioreactor > Aerobic > Activated sludge | place: Netherlands...
CGTCCGCTGCGTGTCTACTGCGGCTATGACCCACGCACGGCGGATTTGCACCTGGGACATACCATCACCATGCGCAAGCTGCGCCAATTTCAGGAATTTGGGCATGATGTGACGTTTTTAGTCGGCACGTTTACCAGTTTGATCGGCGACCCATCCGATAAAGACAAAGCCCGCGCGCAGCTAACCCGCGAAGAAGTTGAAGAAAATGCGCGGACTTACGCGGAACAAGCCTTTAAAATTTTAGATCGCGATCTGACGCGCGTGCGCTTCAATGACGAGTGGCTTTCGACGCTGGATTTTGCCGATATTATTCGGCTGGCAAGCAATTTCACTGTTCAGCAGTTTTTGGTGCGCGAAAATTTCAAAAAGCGCCTGGATGCCGGAGAAGCGATTTATCTGCACGAATTGTTCTATGGGTTGATGCAGGGCTATGACGCTGTGGCGCAGGAAGCCGATGTTCAGGTCGGCGGACAGGATCAATTATTCAATATTTTGATCGCCGGACGTAAATTGCAGCAGGGGCTGGGGCAGAAGCCGCAGATCGCTATTATTATGGGCGAAAGCCTGCCGGGGACGGACGGCGACATCAAGATGAGCAAGAGTCTCGGTAATCATATCCCGCTGCTGGCTGAATCCTGGGATATGTACGGCAAGGTGATGAGCCTACCCGATAAAACGCTGCCCGTTTTCCACCGCTTGATTCTTGGCTGGTCGCCTGCACAGGTGAAGGAACTCGAAGAAGGATTAGCTTCCAGTAAGCTGCATCCCAATGAAGAAAAAATGCGTATGGCGCGTGAAATCGTCGCCATTTTCCACAGCCCGGACGATGCGGTGGCAGCGCAGAAACGTTGGGACGATGTTTTCCGCAGTCACGGCGGGCTTCCAGAAGATATTCCTGAAGAAAAGATCGGCGCGGAAGAAAAAATCGTCGATATTTTGCGCCGCCTGGATATGGTTGCCAGTGGTGGCGAGGCCAAACGTCTGATGCAGCAGAACGGCATTCGCCTTAACGAACAGCCCGTGACCGACCCATTTGCCGTCGTTACTCTGGATATGCTGCCTGCCGTGCTTCAGGTCGGCAAGCGGAAATTTGTGCGGCTGGTGAGCGCTAAATAATCGCCGTAAGCGAGATAGATTCAGCGCACGAAAATTAAAAACAGGCTCATTGCAAAGAGAATGACCAGCATCAAGCGTTCAAAAAATACTGGATCGACGTGACGCACGAAACGCCGCCCGATCCAGACCCCAGCAGGGACTAATGGGACACACCAGATGATGCTGGCAAATAGATGAAAGTCGAAAAGCTGGGCAAGAATGGTACCCGGCAGTTTCATCAGGTTGATGGAGGCAAAGAGCAGGGTGGTTGTGCCAATGAACGTCTGGGGTGGCACGCGACGGAGCAGCATATAGATTGTCCAGGGTGGCGCACCCGCATTGGCGACGGCTGATGATAATCCAGTTGCTCCGCCGACAACGGCGCTGTGCCATTCGCGCGGTTGGTAGGCAATACTTTTAATGCGATCACTGGCAACTTTATAAACCACAAATATCAGTGTGAAGACTCCGAGCAGCGGACGTAAAGCCCCATTGGATAGATGTGCCAGTAAAAACAGCCCTGCCGCGACACCCACCGCAGCAGCGGGGAGCGTGATGCGGATATAGTTCATATCCCATTTACGCCAGTACGCCCACACCGCGAAGGCATCGCCGATCATCAGCAGCGGTAATAGTAAACTGACTGCATGAGAGACGGGCATAAACTGGCTCAGGAGCGTCGTCGTCAGCATCGGGGGCATCGGCCCGCCCAGGCCGCCCTTCGATAAACCAATCAAAACAGCGGCGAAAATAATAACCACGACAAATTGCGGTGACATGGAAGACCTTTCAACGGGCGAGAAAAAACACACAATGGGTTTGAGCATTGTGTGCTGCCTGGAAGATTCTAATTCAATTGCGATTTAATTATCTTCGCGCGGATCCCAGGTGAGGTGTTCGCGTACCTGCAAATCGGTGTTGCGAATTTTCATCGCCAGATCAGCCGCAAGGTTGCGCATCAGTCGGTAGCCAAGTTGAGGATAGGTATCGCACAGGAGCATCAGCTTGTCACGTGGGATGACGACGAGTCGGGTATCCTGCTGAGAACAGCGCGCACCGGCAGAACGCAGCCCTTCATCCACGAGAGATATTTCACCAAATGATTGACCACGACGCAGGGTCGTAATTGTTTGTGCGCCACCGCTGTCTCTGCCAAGCAGGGAAGGGTTGAGTTGAATTTCGACTTCACCATTCGCGATAATATAGAGTTCGTCGCCCGGTGTATTTTCCTCAAACACACTATCTCCAGCCTGATAATGCCGTTCGTTGCAGATGGACGCAACGAGTTCAAGCTGTGTGTTGGTGAGTTCATAGAAAATGTCTGCTTGTTTGAGTACGGTGATGACAGACATTGAACGCTCCTGTTGGGTATGCTGACAGAATGCTGAAAGTAAATTTATGATTTTCAAGCAATTTTATCATAATTTTCCCAATCGCTGCCACTTTCGATAGATTAATGTGGATTCGATGCTCAAAATGGAATTGCGACCTGTTCAATTTGGAAATGATCTATTATGATGATTTGTGAACCGTTAAAAACTGTTATGAGACTTTGAAATGTCATTATACGATCAAATGCTGCGCGCTGACCCTCTGCCTTACCGGATTTGGGGGCAAGACCAAATTGATTCTGAAACCATTAAACAGATGGATGCTTCGATGCGCCTGCCAATTTCGGTAGCTGGCGCGCTGATGCCAGATGCCCATCTTGGCTATGGTTTACCCATCGGCGGTGTGCTGGCTGTCGAGGGCGCTGTGATTCCTTATGCTGTAGGGGTTGACATCGCGTGCCGAATGCGCCTGAGCATTTTTCCAATTAGCCCAATTGTGGTCGGTCAAAAGCCCGGTCAATTTAAGAAATCGCTGAACGAACAAACGCGATTTGGTATCGGGCGCAGCGGCGAATGGCGACACAACGAGCAAGCCGAACACGAAATTCTGGACGACGAAGATTGGAACGCGACAAAATATCTGAGATCGTTGAAGGATACGGCATTCAACCAGCTCGGGACGAGCGGATCGGGGAATCATTTTGTCGAGTGGTGTGCATTCACACTGGATAAAGCTGACGATGAAGTTGGCCTCGCGGCTGGGGAATATCTGGCGCTGCTGTCGCACAGTGGTTCGCGCGGTGTCGGTTACAAAATTGCCAATCATTATTCGGAATTGGCAATGGGCTTTCATCCTAACCTCGATAAAAGCGTTCGACACATGGCATGGCTGCCGCTGGAATGGCACGAAGGCCAGGAATATTGGCTTTCGATGCAGCTTGCAGGGCGATTCGCGGCGGCGAATCATGAAGTTATACACCAGCGTGTCGCCAAAGCGGTTGGCGTGAAGCCGGCGTTTTCGGCTGAAAATCATCACAATTTCGCCTGGAAAGAGCAGATTCCTGCGCCACCTGGATTTTCCAGTGCCGAGCGTGAAGTGATTATTCATCGCAAAGGCGCGACCCCAGCGGGCAAAGGCGTATTAGGGATTATTCCTGGCTCGATGGGTGATGCGGGCTATCTGGTGCGCGGCAAGGGCGTTATCGATTCGCTCAATTCGGCTTCGCACGGGGCAGGGCGGGCGATGAGCCGCAAAGAAGCGCTGCACACGATCACCAAGACTGAGCGAGATCGCTACCTCAACGCCCGGAATGTGACATTGATCGGCGGCAGCCTGGACGAATCGCCGCAAGCCTATAAGCCGATTGACACGGTGATCGCCGCCCAGCAGGATTTGGTCGAAATCGTCGGGCGTATTCAGCCGCGCATGGTGCGTATGGCGACGGAATGACGTTAGTGGCAGCAGTGATCGTGATCCGTGTGATGCCCATGACCTATCGCGCAAAAGCAGGAAGCGCTAATTTCGACATCCGCGCGAGCCAGTGCCAGGTTAAGCCGCATACGCATACTTTTTGCTTCGCCCAGATTGCCTGATCGTTCGAGGCATGTGACATAGCCGTGCAGACTCCAGACATTATTGGGATGCTGCATCGGACGATAAATCGAGTCATCCAGCCCCAAATCAGCACGATAGACGGTCAGCGCTTCTCCCACGTGATTTTGTTCAAGCAGCAGCGCGCCCAACGCATGGCGAGTCGGCATCATCCACGCCCAGGGTTCGCCATATAACAGGTGATCGTCCAGGTAGACCGCCCGCCGCAGATCATCAAAAGCCAATGCGTGATTGCCTTTGTGATACTCAACCTCCCCATTCATCATCGCTTCAGCCACCTTAAAAATATCTTCAGCAGAATTATTCTGGAAAAAATAGCGTTCCGGCGGAATATTGGCTTGAACGGTTTTGAAGGCAGCGCGCTCGGCGTCAGCGTCCTCAAAACGATGAAGGGTCGCAAAGGTAATTGCCCGCGCGTAATGCAGCATCGCCGTCGTGTTCAGATAAAGTTCGCGATCTTCGGGGAATGGTTCATCCAGAATTTCCTGCCATTTTCCAAAACGCATCAAGACGTGCGACTTCATCGAAACCATAGCTTCCAGAACATCGGTCAGCCATGCCATCTCGCCTTTTATGCGAATCAGGTCTTTGTGCGCCAGAATTTCCATCTCATTGACAGCCTCCATCGCGGGCTTATATTGACCGAGCAGCATCGCCGAGTACATTTTGAAGTGGACATTGTGGGCGCGGTAGAGGCTGTATTCGTTCATTTCGCCATCTCGCTGCATAAACTTCATATCAACATCGATTGCGCGCTGATTGGCGACAACCGAGTTGTAGTAATCCCCGCACAGGATGTCGATGTGAGATGGCATATGTTTGAGGTGGCCTGCATCGGGGACAAGCTCGCGCAGTTGGTCGGCAGCTTGCAGCGCGCGTTCGGGATAGGGTGACATTTCCATCGTGTGGATGTAGATATGCAGCAGCCCAGGGTGTGGCGGGGCGTTAGCATGGGCGATCTGTTGCATGGCGCGTTCCAGAACGTCAACGGCTTCCAGCGTATCCGCGCCGTCGGCGGGCTGCCCCGTTTCCAGATTCCATAACTGCCAGGGGGTGCGGTTGATGAGCGCCTCTGCAAAAAGGGCAGCAACATCCCAATCGTGCGGAAACTGCTGATATACGTTGCGCATGGCGGCAGCAAAATCCGTGTTCCAGCTTTCCAGAACTTCCTCATCGTGCGCGCCGTCACGCTGAAATCGCTTTTCGAGTGTTTTGATGAGCGCAGCCTCAACCGGGGTGACTTTATCGAGATACTGATAGCCCTTAAAAATCGCACCACGCGCCTGCTGCATGGTTTGCGCAACCATTTCCGGCAAGAAGACTTCCCAGGGCTTGTTGTAGTTGCAGCCAACACCATACGCGATTCCCCAATAGGCCATCACGCAGGTTGGATCATACTCAACAGCATTTTGAAAACATTTGACCGCCTCCTGATGATTGTAGCCGTAGAGCCATAACAAGCCACGATCAAACCACAACTGAGCACTGGGCGATTCCGTCGTCACTTTCCTTGAATAAGTACCGAGATCATAATAATCACTCATGATTCCCCCTTTGCGCGACCTATCGAATCAAGACTAGGTTGTCAAATTACAAATTATAGCTATATTTCGGTACTATTGATCGCAATTGACGTTTGAGTTTTGGGCTGGGATCGTCCATATCGACAATCCCTCAGTGATGATGAAAGATTCCCTATGACTGATTTTACCGTTGATGAGCTGATTTCTGTTTGTATTTCCCGGCAGGTGGTGGATGGTGAAGTGCTGGCGCAGGGGATCAATACGCCGTTGGTGATGGCGGGCTTCATCCTGGCACAATGTACACACGCGCCCAATGTGCGGTTCGCCTCGGCGATAGGCCAATCGTTATGCCGCGAGTGGGCACCGCTCGGCGTGGGTCGCATTGAAGATTTATGGCTGGGGAAGGCATTGCTTCACGTTGGATTTGCATCGGCGGCGGCGGATTTGCTGCCGAGTTATAACCCCAAAGAGTTTTTCCGTCCGGCACAGGTGGATGCATGTGGCAATTTCAATAATGTTGCCTTCGGGCAGGATTATCGCCGCCCACGTATGCGTCTGCCCGGTACAGGCGGAATCCCCGACGTGACGCCGACATCGGATCATATTTATCTATACGTGCCGCGCCATTCCAAAATTACGTTTGTCGAAAAATTGGATTTTCTGAGCGGGATGGGGCATACACCGGAGCGCAAATATGGGCGCGGCGTCAATTATCTGATTAGCGATTATGGGCAGTTTGATTGGACAAACGGGCGGATGCGCCTGACCAGCTACCACCCCGGTGTAAGCATCGAGCAGATTCAGAAAAAGACGGGCTTTCCGTTGGAAATCGCGCCGGATGTTCACGAAACGCCAGTGCCGAACGATGAAGAAATTCGGCTGCTGCGCGAAGAAATCGACCCGCTGAATGTTCGCAAGCTGGAAACGCTAGGTGGCAGCGCCCGCAAAGACTTGCTGCGTGAAATTTTGGCGCGGGAAAATGCGCTTTAAGGTGGGTTACCCCTGGCGGATGCTCCAGTTTTGAATGGTCTGGAAGCGGTCTGAAGCCGAGCCGATAAAGCCTAACTGGACACCATCCACATCGGCGGCGGTGACATAGGTGAACAGCGGGTAATACAACGGCAGCGCAATGGCACGGTCTACAAAATCTTTCTGGAATTTTTCGTAGTAAATATCGCGATTGATTCCGCTAGGCTCTTGGCGTCCACGCTCTAAAGCCTCGCTGATTCGGCGGTCATCCGCGCCGCCATAATTTTCACCGTCGGGATATTGCCCCTGATGCCAGAAGGCGTAAACATCGGGGTCGGCGCTGTCGCCAAGTGAAAGCTCGACCAATGCGGCATCAAAATCGCTCGATTCCAGACGTGCCTGATACGCCGCTGGCTCCTGCGGATCAACCGTGACGTTGAGATTAAGCTGTGACCATTGCGTCGCGATTTCCTGTACCATGTTCACCAGCGAAGGGTCGTTGGGAGTGAGTATAGAGAAAGAGAGGCGGTAGGGTGATGGCTCCTCAGTCGATTCCGAATCTGCGCTGGACGTGCGTAAATTTGCTGTTTCGAGCAGGGTTTGCGCGGTTAGTTGATCGTAGGGTGCCCAGGGCAAATTAGCAATATACGCCCATGAGCCAGGGAACAATGGGCTGTCCGCTTGAACGGCGGTGTTTAGAAGCCAGCGTTCAATGACCGATGACCGATTGACGCCTGTCTCCAGCGCCAGCCGGACACGCTGCTCGCGGAAAAAGCGTGTGCTGTCTTTTTGCCAGTTGAAAATCATCACGCCCAAGGTGGATTGGAGTGCGGTGTGGATACTGAGATTGGCAGCATCGCCTACGCTCAACAAGGGGCCGCGCTGGGCAGCGGCATAGGTCGCCAGCCCGTCAATTTTGCCGTCGCGCAGGGCTTTAGACGCCGAATCGAACGAATCATAGATTTGAAACCGCATACGATCAATTGCATAACCGCTCTGGCCTTCGGTGCGCTGTCGGAAAACGGGCGCGACTCGGAGATCGATTTCGCTGATCGTGCTGCCTTCGGTGCGCAGCGCTTCTAGTTGATAAGGGCCGGTGCCGATGGGCGATAGATTAAACGGATGCGTCGGGAGCTGTGCGGCGGTTGTGCCTTGCAAAGCATGATAGGGCAAAATCCCAATACGCATTTTATCCGGGAAGCTGCCAAGCGGTTGGGTGAGCCGGAAGCGCACCAAATGATCGCCAAGCTGCTCGGTCTCGACTGTGCGCCAGAACGCGCCAAGTTCCGCTGGGCCAGAAAAATCGGGCGCACGCAGAATCGACATGGTATAGACCACATCGGCGGCGGTAAATGGAGTGCCATCCTGCCAGAGTACATCTTCGCGTAGTCGGACAACGTATTCCAGGCCGTCGGATGATGTAACCCAGTTGAGGGCCAGCGCTGGCTCTGGTTCGCCATAGGTATTAATACGGGTAAGTCCCTCAAAAATGAGCGCTGTTATATCTTTGTCAACCGTGTTGGAACGCACATAGAGGGGGTTAAGCCGACTAACAGAACCAATAACACCTTCCCGGAACGTGATCACATCAGCAGCAGGAACCTGTGGCACGACAACCGCGCCTGAGTTCGGTGTGAGCGTTGCCGTGACGGTTGGCACAGCTTCAGGAGAGGGTTGGATTGTTGCCTCTGGGGGGAGGTCAGTTTCCTGGCGTGTTGATAAACTGACTGCGAATAATACAGACGCCATCACCAGGGCTATGAGTTGCCAGCGGAAGCCGCGCAGCATGAATTGTGCCGATTACCCAAATGCGATAACGGCGAGGATCGAAATACCGAGAAACAGAGCCGCCATCACAATGGTGATCTGAAACAGGGTTTTTTCCAGGCCGCGCCGGGTGCGGGTAATGCCACCACCTGCGTCACCGCCGAGCAGATTGCTCAAGCCGCCGCCTTTAACTTGCAGCAAAATTAAGACAATCAATAAAACAGATACAAGAATGGATGCGATTTGCAGGGCAGCTTCCATGCCGCGTACTCCTGAATGGTTTTTTGAAAAGCCCACGCAGTATAGCATTGTGGCTCAATGTGGTCAACTGTGGGCGTAGAAACTGAAAAAGGCTGTTCGCTTTAGAGGGTTTCATGAAACATACCTTGTCGCAGGGGCGAAGCGGAACTTCGCCCCCTACAAACACATCATTACTGCTGCACTTCTTCCGCTTCTACCTGCGATCCCTGTGTGACAGATTGTAGATAGTCTAATGCTGCCGAAAGCTGCGGATCCGTAGAATCATCGTCAAATGATTCCGGCGTCCATCCGATAATCACGTCGGGCGTGATACCTGCGCCATGAATCCAGTGTTCGTTGGGAGTCAGCCAGCGGGCAATCGTCAGCCGTATCCCGCCGCCGTTGGGCAGATCGCGCCATGTCTGGACGGTGCCTTTGCCGAGGGTTACTTCGCCCATAATCGTGGCCTGATCGCGATCCTGGAGCGCGCCAGCCACCAGTTCTGATGCGCTGGCGCTGCTTTCATCCACCAGCACGACGATGGGAACTTTGATGCCGCTGTAATCGCCAGTTGCATTAAACGTCTGCTTGTTGCCCTCGCCAAAATCTTCAATGAGGATCGGCCCGGTTTTGATGAAGGCACTGGCGACATCAATCGCGCTGTTGAGCAGGCCGCCCGGATTGCCGCGAAGATCAAAAATCAGACCTGTACGCTCATTTACATCCAGTTCTTCTATCGCCTGGTCAATCTGTTGGCGAGCTTCACTGCTAAATTGATTCAGCTTGATATAAGCGATATTGCTGTCTTCCAGCACACGCGATTCGATGTTGGGAATCTCGATACGTGCGCGGGTGATGTTAAAGTCAATCAGTTCTTCGCCGCGTTTCATGGTCAGCTTGACATCGCTCCCCGCTGGGCCGCGCACCTTTGCCGCTAATTCTAATTGAGTCGCATTCGAGACATCCACATCATCGACCTGATTGAAAATATCGCCAATTTTCAGCCCTGCGATGGCGGCGGGAGTGCCTTCCATGACATTAACGACCTCGATTCCACCCTCATCTTCCAGAGTGCGGATCACAACGCCAATGCCCTCAATCGCGCCGGAAAGATCGTCGTTCAGCAGCGGGTAAATATCCGGTGACATATAACCGCTGAACTGGTCGCCGAGTGAATCGACCATACCGCTGATCGCGCCGTCTACCAGTTTTTGCGGGACGACGGGCGCATCATTGGGGTCAACATATTGGGTTTCGATCAAATTATAGACTTCCCACAGCGGCTCAAATAATTTTTCAACCTCTGGTGAGATATTACTTTGCGCTGTCGAGATACCAGCATGATTGCCCATCGCGAAACCAGCGGCGAAAATCAGCGCTGCCAGGATGATAATTTGCAGCGGGCGTGAACGCTCCACAAAGGCGCGCATCGAATTCATAGATAGACTCCAAAAAATAAACCTCAGTTGGTTGCCATTCTATTATATCGCTTCTAGAATGGGTTGAGGTGAAGGGGTTATGAGTTTCGAGTAAGAGAAGCTATGGATATGCAGTTGATTAAAGACTACTGCGCCGCGAAAAAAGCAGCGACAAGCGACTTTCCATTTGGTGAGGACACGCTGGTTTACCGCGTCATGGGGAAAATTTTTGCGTTGATCCCTCTGGACGCCTCACCGCGTATGAATCTCAAATGTGACCCGGAATTTGCCGAGATTTTGCGCCAAACCCATCTGGCTGTAACGCCGGGTTATCATATGAACAAAAAGCATTGGAACACCATTTTGATTGATGGCAGCATCTCCGACGACGAAATCCTGGAGATGATTGACCATTCCTATGATGTTGTGGCCAAGGGATTAACAAAAGCCGAGCGCGAAAAATTGAAGTCGGTGTGAGGCAGATTATATTATTGGTGTTTATCCTGATTATCTGATTCCAAAGAAGAAAAGATCAAATAGGTAATGCAAGCATTCATCACGCTTTCCGAAGCCGCCAACTTCATCCAAGACTCCCAAACCATCGCCCTCGGTGGGATGACCGTTTACCGCCGCCCGGTTGCGTTTGTGCGCGAACTGCTGCGCCGCCAGAATCGCCCGCGAGACTTGACGCTGCTGTGCTTCACCGCCGGATTCGAATCCGATGTGCTGGTGGGGGCGGGGTGTGTCGGCATGATGCGCAGCGTTTATTTTGGCCTGGAATCCTTCGGCCTCGCGCCGATGTTCACCGAAGCCGCGCAAAAAGGCACGATCAACATCCTCGAAGAAACCGAAGCCAGCATCGTCATGGGGATGCGCGCGACGATGGGCGGAGTCGGATTCATGCCCTCGCGCGCCTGGATCGGGACGGATTTGCCGACTCTGCGCCCTGATGTCAAGACGATTACCGACCCCTACACCGGAGAGACACTGACGGCGTTTCCGGCGATTCCCTGTGATGTCACCGTGCTGCACGGGCTGGAAGCCGATCCCTACGGTAACGTCAAGTTGAACAACAACCTCGGAATCGATATGGAACTGGTCTACATCGCCAAAACGGTGATTGTGACTGTCGAGCGTATGGTCGAGCAGGTCGAAAAATCAACCGACTCATTTTTGCTGCCTGCGCCGGGAGCAGATTACATCGTTCATGCCCCCAGCGGCGCGTGGCCGACAAGCTGTTATCCCAACTATCCCGTAGCAGGTGGTGAGTTTATGCGCTACGTGGATGCCTGCAACGCCGGAAAATTTGATGAATATCTGGCAGCTTTTACGGCGGACACGCGCTCAGATTTGGGATAAATCTGCGATAATTTGCGTTTTCCGCTGACGCCGATTATACTTATCGACACAATCGACAACGTACCAGGGGAGTCCGCGCTAGCGGGCTGAGAGGATGCGTAACGCCGCATCGACCCTTAACCTGATCCAGATCATACTGGCGTAGGGAGTGCATCTTGATAATGAGCATTCACACCACCCCTACGGCTGCCCCTATGGGGTGGTTTCATTCTCCCTGGAACGTACAATACTTCGCACAGAGGAGAGAACAATGCTGCGACGAATGGCAATTTTTATCCTGCTCTTTTTAATCGTTATGCCTGTGACGGCACAGGAAAACGTGCTGACGTTGGTCACGCACGACAGCTTTAACGTCAATGAGGATGTGCTGGCGCAGTTTGAGGATGAAACGGGGATCACCGTGCAGATTTTGCGCAGCGGTGACGCCGGGACGATGCTCAACCAGTCCATTTTGAGCAAAGAAAATCCGCTGGGCGACGTGATGTTCGGGGTGGACAACACCTTTTTGAGCCGCGCGCTGGACAATGACCTGTTCGCCCCCTATGAATCGCCGCTGCTGGAAAATGTGCCGGATGAATTCAAGCTCGACGCCGAAAATCGTGTCACGCCGATTGACTATGGCGACGTGTGCCTGAATTATGACGTCAGCTACTTTGAGGAAAATAATCTGGCGCTGCCGGAAAGCCTGGAAGATTTGACTGACCCCGCCTATAAAAGCCTTCTGGTGGTTGAAAATCCGGCTACCTCATCGCCAGGGCTGGCCTTTTTGCTGGCTACTATTCAAGCCTTTGGCGAAGAAGGGGAGAATAATTACCTCAGCTATTGGGCGAGTCTGGTCGAAAATGACGTGCTGGTCGTCGATGACTGGTCAACGGCGTATTATGCCGAGTTCAGCGGCAGCACAGGCAGCGAAGGCACACGTCCGCTGGTCGTGAGCTATGCCAGCAGCCCGCCTGTTGAAGTCTATTTCATGGAGACACCGCCGGAAAGCGCGCCTACTGGGAGCATCGTCGCCGATAATACCTGCTTCCGCCAGATCGAGTTTGCAGGCGTCCTCGCTAACGCCAAAAACCCAGAAGCCGCGCAAAAATTTATCGACTTCATGCTGGATGTGCCGTTTCAGGAGGATGTGCCGCTGCAAATGTTTGTCTATCCGGTGAATTCGGAGGCGGCGATCCCCGAAATTTTCACCACCTACAGCGCGATCCCCGAAAAATCCGCGACTGTTGACCCAGCGGAAATCAATGCGAAGCGCGAGGAGTGGATTCAGGCGTGGACAGAAACCGTCCTGCGGTGATGTTGCCACGTGATCGAAAGGGCGGGTCTCAGGCTCGCCCCTACCGATTTTTGCTGTTGATTCCGCTGGTTTTTCTGGCGCTGTTTTTTTTCTATCCGCTGCTGACGATTTTTAGCATCAGCCTCGCGCCGGAAGGCCAGCTTGATCTGAGCGCGTTCGCGACGGTCATCACGTCGTATTATTATCGCGATACGCTGGGGTTCACGATTGTTCAGGCTGTTTTATCGACGGTTTTGACGCTTGGGCTGGCGCTGCCAGGGGCGTATATCTTTGCGCGCTACGATTTTCCGGGCAAGGTGCTGCTGTCATCGCTTTCCACGCTGGCGTTTGTGCTGCCCACAGTCGTCGTCGCGGCGGCGTTTTCGGCGCTGATTGGCCCGCGCGGGGTCATCAATGATGCGCTGACGGCTGTTTTTGATCTGCAATCGCCGCCAATTCAGCTTGAGCGAACGCTGGCGATTATTCTGATCGTTCACGTGTTTTATAACTATGCCGTCGCGCTGCGGATTATCGGCGGTTTTTGGGCAACTCAGAGTCCGCGAATGGAAGAAGCAGCGCGGGTCTTGGGCGCGCACGGCTGGCGTTTGTGGTGGCACATTCGCCTGCCGATTTTGCGTCCGGCGATCCTGGCGGCGGCGGTGCTGGTTTTTATTTTCACGTTTACCAGCTTTGGCGTGATTTTGATCCTCGGCGGGCCGCGTTTCGCCACGTTAGAGGTCGAAATTTTTCGTCAAGCGACAAGTCTATTCAACCTGCCTGTTGCGGCGGCGCTGTCGTTGGTGCAGATTATTTTGATGTTCGCGCTAATGCTCGTTTATACACGCTTGCAGCGGCAGCCCGCGACGGAATTGCAGGGGCGGGTCGCACGGCGGCCTCGCAATATGCGCGAATGGATGATGGTGATCGCCAATGTCATTTTAATGGTGATTTTGCTGTTTGCACCGCTGCTGGCGCTGGTGCTGCGCTCGTTTATGTCCGAGGATGGCCTGACGACGCAATTTTATCGCCTGCTTTCAACTAATCCGCGTGGATCGGTGCTGTTTGTGCCGCCTATTCAGGCAATTACCAATTCATTTCTTTTCGCGCTGGTCACAACCTTGATTGCGGTGCTGCTCGGCTCGATGGCGGCTTATTTGCTGGCGCGGCGTGAGTCGCGTTTTGCGCGCTGGCTCGATCCCGTTTTTATGCTGCCGTTGGCGACCAGCGCTGTGACGCTCGGATTTGGCTATATCATCACGCTGGACGAGCCGCCGCTCAACCTGCGTGCGTCGCCGCTGTTGATTCCGATTGCGCACACATTAGTCGCGATGCCGTTTGTGGTGCGGAGTGTGCTGCCTGCGCTGCGGGCGATTGCGCCGGGGATTCAGGAATCCGCCAGCGTTTTGGGCGCGTCAAGCTGGCAGGTGTGGCGGCTAATCGATTTACCGCTCATCAGCCGGGGTTTGATCGTCGGCGCGACGTTCGCTTTTACCGTGAGCATGGGCGAATTTGGCGCATCGTCGTTTATCGCGCGCCCGGATACGCCAACCATGCCGCTCGTTATTTACCGCCTGCTGGGGCAGCCTGGAGCGACCAATTATGGACAAGCGATGGCGATGAGTGTGCTGCTGATGGCGGTCTGCGCGGTCAGTTTTATCTTGATTGAACGCCTGCGCTCGGCAGGAATCGGAGAATTTTGATGCTCACTGTTCGGGACGTGACTCGCGCATTTGATGGCAAGCCTGTTTTGCGAGGCATTGATCTCGAAGTCGAGCGCGGCGAAATTATCTGTTTGTTAGGGCCGAGCGGCTGCGGCAAAACGACGCTGCTGCGCATTATCGCGGGCTTGGAACAGACTGACTCCGGCGATGTGCTGGTCGAAGGGCGTTCGATTTTGAATACGCCTGTGCATCAGCGCGATTTTGGCTTCATGTTTCAGGATTTTGCGCTGTTTCCGCATATCGATGTCGAAAAAAATGTTGCTTTTGGCTTAAAAATGCGCGGCGAGTCGGGCGTTCAGGAACGGGTACGCGACGTGCTTGAACTGGTCGGACTTTCAGGGTTCGAGCGGCGCGACGTGACGCGGCTTTCGGGCGGTGAACGGCAGCGGGTGGCGTTGGCGCGCAGTTTAGCGCCGAATCCGCGCCTGCTGATGCTGGATGAACCGCTGGGATCGCTGGATGCCTCGCTGCGGGAACGGCTGGCGCTGGATTTGCGCGCGATCATCAAACAGGTAGCCTTGACCGCCATTTATGTGACGCACGACCAGCAGGAGGCCTTCGCGATTGCAGACCGCATCGCCGTCATGAATGCCGGATTAATCGAGCAAATCGGCGTGCCAGAAGCGATTTATAACCAGCCGCGTTCGATTTTTGTGGCGCGATTTTTTGGCCTCAACAATATTGTGCCTGTGGTTCAACGTTACGCAGGTCAGGTTGAAACCGTTTTAGGTCCATTTGAAGTAACTGGCGCGGCGGATACGATTTTACTGCATCCGCTCGGCATTCAACTGGCAGACCCGGAGCTTCCTGATGCGATCCGGGGCGAAATTATCGAGCGCACGTTTTTAGGCGATGCGTACCGATTGGAAATGCGGCATCATACGGGGATTACGCTGGCTTTTCGCGTTTCGGCGCGCGAGTCGCGGATTCCGAAAGTGGGTGAATCGGCGGGAGTGATGGTTTCACCGGATATGGTGATTCCACTGGTTGATGGAGAAAATTAGGGCGCACAATGTTCGTGCGCCCAATCTAAAATTCTACCTATGAATTCGCGATTTCTGGTCGGAGCAGGCTCGAAAGAAGGCGCTCATAGATGATGGCGACCTGTTCCAGAATGAGGTCGCTGCTGCCGGAGAAATCCGTCGGAAGCGTAACCTGTACCGATGCGAGCAAATGACCACGCAGCAAATAGAATTGGCTGGTATTAAACTCGCCATCACAGATGGTGGTTGTGCCTGTGTAGACATCCGTGCTGAGCTGTTCGGACGGGGCTGAAGCCGTGAAGCCGTTTGCCAGTGTGAGGCGTGACAAATCTTCATCAGCAAACGCTGCCGCTGCATCTTCAGCAGTTGCGAAGGAATCGATGCTGTAGCCCATTGAGGCAAACGGTAGATTTTGGAGATTGCAGCCGGAGTTAAGCAGCGTATTTGACACGCGATACTCATGATTGTACCGTGTGAGGAAATCAGTCACGTCGGCCTGAATCTCGGCAGGCGCGGCGGCAGCAATTTCTTCAGTTGTCTGGACACCGCTTTTAGCTTCGTCGAATGACAACATTTCACCCGGAATAATTTGGCTCATGGCATCGGGCAGGGCGGCAAAGAGCGCTTCCGCTTCCGCTTGTGCTAAGGAAGCAGGTGCTACATAACTGGTGATGACAGTATTGGGGTCGGTGATAATCACGATGGTTTGGAGCGCGGTTCCTGGCTCGGAGGCTGTTGCTGGGTCGCGCAGTTCGATGTTGTCAACGTTCTCAGCACCTTCCAGCACTTCTCCAAAGATGGTGTGGCGATAATCGAGATGGGGTGTTGGCACTGTTGTAATGAAAAACTGGCTGCCGTTTGTGCCGACAATACCCTGGTCAGGCTGATTGGCATTTGCCATTGCTAACAGATCAGGCTTATCGAAATTGAGGAAGCCGACAAATTCATCCTTGAACTGATAGCCGGGGCCGCCCGCGCCTGTGCCTTCGGGGTCGCCACCTTGCGCCATGAAATCCTGGATGACGCGGTGAAACATCGTGTTGTTATAAAAACCCTGGTTCGCCAGAAACACAAAGCTGTTGACAGTTACAGGGGCATAATCTTCAAACAGATCAACATAGATTGGCCCAGCTTCGGTGCAGAAGATGGCGTAATAATCGACGCCTTCTTCGAGAACGTCTTCGGGGTTTGTGTAGCTGCGCGTGGCAGGTTCATCCTTCGGGGCAGCCGCACAAATTTCTGCTGGAGTCTGTGAGTCCTGGGCAGCAGTCGATGAAACCGCCAGGGTCGCCAGCAGCAAAACGAAAATTAAGACTTTAAGGTTTTTCATTCAGATCGTCCTTCAAGTTATTATGCTCTCAACGTATTCTACACGTGCAAATGAGGCGAGGGTATGGCAGATTGTTGAGAGATTGATTAAGGCCGTCCGGTTTGCGTTTGAATGCCGCGCTGGTTAAGCTATAGGAGTTAAAGGAATATATTTGTTTTCAGCGGGAAGGGAATACCATGCTGGCAGCAAGGCTTTATGGGGCGCGCGATATTCGAATCGACAGCGTGCCAGAACCTGCCGCACCTGAGCCTGGTCAGGTGACGATTCGCGTGAAAGCGGTGGGCGTGTGCGGCTCTGACCTGCATACCTATCTGGATGGACGTATCGGTGATACAGCGGTGCAAGCGCCGCTTGTTCTGGGGCATGAGTTTGGCGGCGAGGTTGTCGCGGTTGGCCCAGATGCGCTCGATGGCCATGGTGAGCCGCTGCGTCCCGGTCAGCGAGTCGCGGTAGACCCAGCCACACCCTGCCTGCGCTGCGAAATGTGCGAAATGGGGCATCCGAATTTGTGCCGCCGTTTGCATTTTTGCGGTTTGTGGCCTGATGATGGTGCGCTGCAAGAGCAAATGATTTGTTCGGCGCATAGCTGTTTTCCTGTTCCCGACGCCATCAGCGATGCAGGCGCGGCGCTGCTCGAACCGTTGGGCGTGGCGATCCACGCGGTTGACCTGGGCAAGCTACAGGTGGCGCGCAGCGTGGCGATTCTCGGTTGTGGGCCGATTGGGTTGTTGATTTTGCGGCTGGCGCGGCTTTCCGGTGCTGATCCGATTTATGCGTTCGACTGCTACCCCTGGCGGGCCGAAAAAGCGAAGGCCTGGGGCGCAACCAACGCCTGGACGCTTGATGCTGGCAGTCCGGTGGACATCATTCGCGATCAAACGGACGGGCGCGGCGTGGACGTGGTGTTTGAGGCAGCCTGGGCAGATCATTCGGTTGAGCAGGCGGCGGAGATGGCGCGGCTCGGCGGGCGTGTGATCCTCGTTGGCATCCCATCGGACGATCAAATCCTCATTAAGCACTCGGTGGCGCGCCGCAAAGGGCTGACAATCAAAATGTCACGCCGCATGAAGCACACCTATCCGCGCGCGATTCATCTGGCGACGACGGAGCGGGTCGCCGTTGATCTGGAAGGGCTGGTTTCGCACCGTTTTCCACTCAAAGAAACGGCTCAGGCATTCGTGCTGAACACCGCTTATGAGCCGGGAATCCACAAAATTGTCATTGACATTTAATGACGAAAAATCTTGAAGCAGCAATCATCTGATTTTATTTGACTATATCAGGGGGAAAAATGGCTTTTTTTGACATGCCGCTTGAGCAGTTACAAGCGTATAAACCGACACGCGAGGAACAGCCGGATTTTGATGCCTTCTGGAAAGACACGCTCAACCAGGCACGGCAGCACCCGCTTAATGCGCAGTTTGATCCGGTGGATTATGGTATCAAAACCGTTGAAATTTACGATGTGACTTTTTCGGGCTATGGCGGACAGCGCGTGAAGGGCTGGTTTGTCGTGCCGAAACAGCGCCAGGGCAAGCTGGCCTGCGTGGTCGAATATATCGGCTATGGCGGTGGGCGCGGCTTTGGCTGGGAGCATATCCTGGTGGCGAGTGCGGGCTTTGCTTATCTTCTGATGGATACGCGCGGGCAAGGAAGCGCATGGCGGCAGGGCGATACGCCAGATATTCCGTCTGAGGGCGCGAATCCATCTGTCCCCGGCTTCATGACGCAGGGAATCCTCGAACCCAAAACCTATTATTATCGCCGCGTGTTTACCGATGCGGTGCGGGCGGTTGAAGCTGCGCGCAGCCGTTCAGAAGTTGACCCGGATCGCATCGCTGCTACCGGAGGCAGCCAGGGTGGGGGTATTACGCTTGCCGCTGCGGGGCTGGAAAGCGCGATCAAGGTGATTATGCCGGATGTGCCGTTCCTGTGCCATTATCGCCGCGCGACCTCGATTATCGATACCATGCCCTACGGGGAGATCACGAATTATTGCAAGACTCACCGCGACAAAATTGATCGGGTTTTTAAAACGCTGAGTTATTTCGACGGCGTGAATTTTGCGTCGCGGATTCAGGCAAAAGCCTTGTTCTCCGTTGGTTTGATGGACACGATTTGCCCGCCATCCACCGTCTATGCCGCCTACAATCATCTCCAGAGCAGCGAAAAAGAAATGCGCATTTATGAGTTTAATAACCATGAAGGCGGCGGCAACTACCAGACGATTGAGAAGATCAAATTCTTGCAGAAGATTTGGGGTTAAGGCAATTTTTGAACCGCCAAGCACACAAAGAACGCCAAGGAATTAAAAAAATCTTGGCGAACTTGGCGTCCTGGCGGTTTATATTTTCTTATAGCTTATAGGCTTGCTTCGCCAGCCCGTAAGCGGCGTCGTGGATCATCGCTTCAGCGTCGTCCATATCGACAATGCCACGCACGACCAGCCCCGCGATCCAATTGGCGGCTGCACGTCGCCACAAATCATGCCGCGCCGGAATCGAGGGAAATGCGCGTGTGTCATCGTTGAATCCGGCGGTGTTGTACAGCCCAGCCGTCTCCATAATCTGATCGAAATAGCGATTCATCCCGTTCAGGCTGTCGTAGAACCACCAGGGCGGCCCCACTTTCACCGAGGGATAATGCCCTGCCAGCGGCGCGAGTTCACGCCCATACGTCGTCTCATCTAGCGTAAATAAAATCAGTGTCAGCCGTGTGTCGTTGGCATAAGTGTTGAGCAGCGGGTGCAGGCCGCGTGTAAATTCGCCCTGAATCGGGATGTCGCCGCCTGTATCTGGCCCGAAACGATCAAAAACGGTGCGGTTGTGGCTGCGATGCGAACCGACGTGAAGCTGCATGGTCAGCCCATCCTCGATGCTCATGCGCGCCATTTGCATCAGCATATGCCCGGTAAAGAGCGTGGCGTCCTCGGCGCTGGCTTCATTTTTAAGTGCGCGTTGGAAAATCGCGTCGGCTTCAAAGTCGGAAAGCGTACCTGTGTAGGCGGTAACGGCGGCGTGGTCGGTGGCTGTTGCGCCCATTGATTTGAAAAATGCGCGGCGGTTTTCGATAGCGTGGACAAGCGCGGGGTAACTGCCGACCTCAACGCCAACCAGATTGCTGAGTGCCTGGATGTTGTTGATCCAGCCGGGGGTTTGAATATTGATGATGCCATCGGGGCGAAAAGTCGGCACGATGCGCGCGTTCCAGCCAGACTCGCTAATCAGGCGGTGCTGTTCCAGCGGGTCGGTGGCGGCATCCGTAGTGGACAGGACTTCGACATTGAAGCGCTCAAAAAGTTTGCGCGGGCGGAAATCCGGGTATTCCAGGCTGTCAGAGATGCGGTCATAAATCGCATGTGCCGATTCGCTGGTCAATTTCTCGTCGATTCCAAAGATAAAATGCAGCGAATAATTGAGCCACATGCCGGTTGGCGTTCCGCGAAACAGATAAAAATTGTCGGCAAAAATTTGCCAGATTTTACGATGATCCTGCTCAACCGCGCCCCCGTCTCGTCGCCGAACGCCGAGCGATTCCAGCGGGATGCCCTGCGAATACAGCATTCGAAAAATGTAGTGATCGGGGATAATAAATAAGTCTGCTGGCGTCCCGAACGAGTAGTCAGGGTCGGCGAACAGACGCGGATCAACATGACCGTGTGGACAGATCAATGGTGTATTGATGACCTGAGAATAGAGCTGCTGCGCGATTTCTTTCTGGCGCGGGTCTGGCCCAAAATAGCGATCATCGGGCAGGTAGATGTCGGGCATGGATAAGCTCCTCGAAAAAATCAGAGAGAATCAGAGTTTATCCATGCCGAGTGAAATGTGAAAGTGGGCGCAGGCTTTGCACCCCTACGATGGGTTTTCCAGCTTGGCGGTGGCGGTTTTGCGCATCCCTGGGACGAGGCGTGAGGCTAAATCACGAACCTGACTGAAAGTCGTCGGCTTGAGCAGCACCAGATCAGCCTGAGGACGAACGCTTTCGCCCATGCGCGAGTCCGCTGTCGTGACGATCACGCGCGTGTCCTTGAGGCGTTCGTTGGCGCGAATACCCGCCAGAATTTCCGTGCCGACGACACGCGGCAGATGCAGATCGAGCAGAATCAGCGCCGGGGTGACAGTTTCCAGGCGGGCAACGGCGGCGTCCCCCTCACTGATAACCTCGGTTTCGAATCCGGCTTTTCCTAACGCGGTTGCAAAAATTGTGGCGGCGTCGAAATCATCTTCGATCACCAGTGCGATTTTATTCATAGTCATGCGGTTTGTGCCTCCTCTATGGGTGCGAGTGGAAGAATGACGGTGAACGTGCTGCCCTGTCCAACCAGGCTTTTTAATTGAATGCTGCCGCCGAGCAGGTGTGTAAGCTGCTTGACGATGGAAAGCCCCAGCCCTGAGCCAATGTTGTTGCGCGTGATGGGGTCATCGACCTGGCGAAATGGCTCAAAAATGTACGACTGCGCCTCGGTTGGAATGCCTGCGCCCGTGTCGGCAACCGCGAATGCCCAATGGTCGGCATCCGGCAAAAACACGCGCACCCCCACCGAGCCTTTCTGCGTAAATTTGACGGCGTTGCCGACCAGATTCAGCAAAATCTGATGAAGGCGCTGCGAATCGCTGGCAAGGGTTGACGGCACTTCTGGCGCGATGGTGCAGGTTAGATCCAAACCTTTGTTTTCAGCCAGAACGGTTGCTACCGAGCGCAGGTCATCAATGAGATTTTCAATTGCAAATGGCTCAACGTGAATCGCGAGTTTTCCGGCCTCGATCTGCGCCTGATCGAGCAAATTATTCACCATGCCCAACATCCGCGAGGTATTGGCGGTGATCCGGCGGATAGTGCCGCGCTGTTCACTGGTGATCGACCCGTAAACTTCTTCCTGAAGCATGTCGGAGTAGCCCAGAATGGCGTTCAGCGGCGTCCGCAGTTCGTGCGAGGTCATCGATAGAAATGCGCTTTTCATGCGGTCTAGCTCAGCCTCACGGGTGAAGTCGCGACAGACCATGACGTTGCCGATCACACCAGACACGCTGCGAACGGTAGCAAAACTGACGGACAGCGTTTTTGTACCCCAGCGGAATTTGAAACTGGGTGTGCGCAGGCTTTCGTCTTGCAGCAGCTTGATCGTCATTTCGCGATCTGCCTCATCGACATCTTTTGCCATCAGTGATTCGATGTTGTTTTGCATGATTTCTTCCGGCGAATGCCCCATGAGCTGGGCGACAGATGCATTGGCGACAATCGCGCGGCCTCGTTTATCAAACACAATCACGCCGTCGGCAATCGATTCAAGTATGGCCTGATTTTTGCTCGATTCGGCTTGTTCGCGGGATAAAGCGTCACTTAAATCCTGTGTTCGTTGGGCGACCCGCTGGTCAAGCTCGCGGTTGATTGCTCGCAAATCGCTCAAGGCGTGTTCCAGACTGCGTGCCGAAAGCCACGATACCAGCGCCAGAATCATAAAGCTGAGAATGGCTGGTGTATTGGGGATAATATTGATGCTGATAGCGATAACCGAGATCAGCACAGCCGTGACGCCCGCCAGAATGAAGCTGGCATAAGGTCGAATCAAAACGCTTGCCATTGTGATCGGAATGGCGAACATAAACAGGCTGCGTCCGGCAACAACTTCGCGCGCGTCATCGCCAAACGTAATCACCGCCGTCAACAGCAGCAAAAATAGAGCGCTTGCGAGCCAACCTGCGCGGTAGCGATTGATGGCGAAAATTATCGCGACGCCGATGAGCGCACCAACTGCCATCCCGAACAAGAGCATGACTTCCCAGGGTTCACCCGCCACACCCATAACCGCGCTGACGATGATCGTCACCAGTGCAATCAGCGTAATGAGCATGACGCCGACAAGCAGAATATTCAGCAGCTTTCGGCGGCGCGCATCCTCCGGGTCACTCGCGCGGACGGTAAGCAGCGGTTGAAACGGCTTCGCAATTGTACTCAGCATACGGATACCCCCAACTGCTCGGAAACGAGCATCAGCGCGCTCAATATGGTTGAGCGCACCACGAGATCGGGCGAGTAGAGACATTTGCCAATCCACAACGGTGGATAGGGCGGCTTGATATGTTCCATCAGCCAATCACTCCCAAGCCGCAGCGTTTCATAGGGAATGTCATGACCGGCGGCGTGCCACATGGAAAGGGCCTGCAAGCAGTAAGCGGTTTCTTCCGCTGTGGACAGATAATAACCCCATGAGCCATCACGGTTTTGGGTTTGCAAAATCCAGGGAATAGCGTCGGCAACCACATGATCCGCGTAGCCTGCGCAAGCGATGATGGCATGAGCGGTTGGATAGTAGGGCGAAGCATGCCATTTATCGAACCAGAAGGCGGTGCTGTGGAGAAAATTGAGCGCTTTTTGCACCGACGGATGCTCGGCTGGAAAGCCTGCGCTGCGCAAAGCACCAAGTACATGAATATTAGCGCTGACCGAGGGATTCGCCTCCAGGGGGAAGCAGCGGAAATGATCGCCCAGCTCATAATTTAGAACGGCTTCGACATCAACCACACGACCATAGCGCGTCAGTACCTCAAATGTTACGCCTGTATCGTCGGCATCCTTAACTGTATAAGCTGCTGCCCAGCCTGCGCCCTGCCCAGGTTTCCAGGCATGTTCCAGAAAATCGAGGTGTGGCTGGCACATCTGAAGAATGTCGGCGTCGAGCGATTGGACGAGGCTGAGATTCCACAAAGCCCAGGAGCGCTCAAAATTATCGAAAGGGGCAACATCGGGCAGACCGCCATTTCTTTGAGCAATTCTTCGCAAATACGAGAGCGCGTCATAATCACCAGGGCAAACGGACAGTGCATAATAAGCCGTTGCCGAAGGGCTGTGACCAATTGACCCATTTTCTTCCTGTAAATTAGGAATGTCCAGCAGGCGCAGGCCATCATCGCCCGCCATTTCTGCCGAAAACGCCAGCGTCACGTAACGGTTAATCACACCACCCGGCAGGGCAGCTAATTTGGCGGCCCGCTTCTGGTGCAAACGCGGTAAATCCCCAAAATCGCTCTGGCGAATCAGGTTTAAATTTTCGGCTTCCTCGAACAGCGTAGGGATAATCATCTCAAAGCCAATCGTTTCGATGACCGATTCTTTTGCCAGTTCGCTAACGACAGTTTCCAGCGCCAGCCTTGCCCGCTGCAAACGAATCTCGTCACGTGGGTTGCGACTCCGTGCCAGGGCGATGGCGGCAGCCAGTGTGCAGATGAGGCGGTCATGGAAATATTTCGGGTTTTCCGCCCCCCAGCTTCCATCGGGCAGTTGATGCTCTCGCAGCCAGTCCAAGGCGCGCACACCGATAGCGTCGTCCAGACGGGCGACCCAGGCGGTGTCATAAGCAGTGTTCATCATCCGCCCAGGGCCGATATGCTTGAGGAGATCACGCAGGCTGTCTTGAAGGTTCATTGTTTAATCCTGTAGGGTGGGTTCGAAAAATTCCTCTGGCAGCGTGACCTGGGGCAGCGGATACCAGAACTCGCCATGTGCTTGTTTTGCGCCGATTCCAAGCGTTTTGCCCCGGTTGGCGTCGTAAAAATGGCGCATCACGTTCCAATTCTCTGCCGTCATTTCAGAATAATCAGTCTCTTTTGAGCGCCGGGTGTAGATGTGGTCGTAAAGGATTTCGCGCAGTTGGGCCTCGGTCAAATAAAGTGATGGACTCACCGTAAAATACAGGTCTTCGTTACCTGTGGTAATCAAGGGCGTGTCGAACGCGCAGAATTTGTCAAAGCCAATAAAAAAGTCCAGCGACGGGACGTATTCCCCGTAATAAAGTTCGATCAGCTTGTCTTTATCCGGTACACGCCCATTTTTCAGATAGTGATGGATGCTCAATTCGGCGGTTGTCTGGACGGCATCCTGCGCGCAAACGCCGTAAAAAAGACGATGCCGCTGATGATCCTGGGTCGCTTCAGTTGCGCTGTCAAATGAATCACATAACCCTTCAAATTCAGTCCCAGCGAAGAACTTGCGATAGTCGCCATAAAAGCGGACACGCACATCGTAGGCATCATAAAAGCTCAAAAAGTCGGGATGTGTCGCCAGCCGTTCTAAGCCCGCCACAGCGATTTGCGCATAGTCATTGCCACGTTCGATTAAATCAGGGCCGAACGCCGGGGTCAGCAGGGTATCGACACCATGATTGAAAAACATGCGGTAGAGATCGATATGAGTCTGGCACATCACGTCCAGATAGTCTCCGGGGGGCTGCTCCAGCATAAACCAGCGGCGCGTCCCATTGATGGGGAAGGCGCAAACCTTCGGCATCATCTGGCGCAAAACATTGGCGATTTCAGCGGTAGATAAGCTCAAAAAGCGTTCTTTTTCCATTTACTTGACTCCAAATCTCGGAAAAAAGGGAGGCGTGTCAGCCATATACTCCGCGTAGCCGGGGACATCCTGACTCAATAGCTGTTCTTCCTGGCGGGCAGCACGTGAAAAATCCCAGAAGGTATAGATGACCATCAAAACCGTTGGCAGCGAGGGGTTAATGAGGAACAAGCCAACGATGAGCATAAAAAAGGAAGTGAAAACAGGGTGGCGGACATAAGCATAGGGGCCAGTATTGACCACACAATGCCCTGGTTGGCGCTCCACACGCTCGGCGTAAAAATGCTGTAGATGGAGGCGTGACCAGGTGTGCAGCACTAATCCGCCAGCGGTCAGCGTGACGCCAGCGACCTGAACCCATATGCCCCACGAAAAGTTAAGATGGAGACTCAGAAAGGGCAGAATGATAGGCTGCAAAATCATCACAGAGACGGCTGTGAGGATCAAGTGTGTAATCCCAACTGCGCCCGCTGCCCTCCGCGCGCCGCTGGCGGTCATAACGCGAGATTAGCCAGAAATCCAGCAGATAGTAGGTGATAATAACCGCCAGGATCAGACCTGACTGGTAGAGGCCAGTGAACATGATGCTTCTCTCCCGAAAACAGGCTGTGTCGCAAATGATCCCCATAAACGCTGGATCAGCAGCGCATAAAATGCCAGCGTAACGAACATGATGATGGGCAGGTAAATGCTTGGATCCGTCAGAATATAGGGGCCAGGAGCGACGACATCTGGCCCGAAAACCATAAAACTGACGATTTGCCAGCAATCAATCAGCGCGTAGGGCAAGAAAATCGCGCAGATTGCTATTCGAATAGTTCGATTGGTGTGACTCGCCAGCAGATAAGTGAAAAGCGCGATGCCCAACGATAATTCCCAGACGACATCCAGCCAAATGAAGGCTGCCAGATATAACGCGAAAGCGAGATCAAGCCGTGCCTGATTCGTATGGGCAGGTTGGCGCAAAAATCGCAGTCCGATAAGGGTCAAGGGGAGCAAAATCAGAATTTTAGCGATTGTTGCCAGCCGTATCACGTCCGGCGCTGCGCCGAAAGCATAGACGGCGATCTGCATAATGGAATGGTTATAGCCCAGGAATGGCATTTCCGGCCCACGCCAGGGGTATTGCGCGCTGATCCCGGTTAAGAGGTGAAAATAATCACCATATTGCGTCCAGCCGTAATCGACGCCAACAAAGGCGATTGTGAGGGCCGCGATCCCAACATAAGACGCCACCGCCAACCAGATAAGCCGGAAAAAAAAGCGATATTGACCGAGTAAAAGCGGCAGTGCGGCGGCAAAAACCCACTGAGGCTTGGTCTGAAGGATCAGTGAAAGCCACAGTACGGATGTGCCTAGATTTTCCGCTAAAACCGAGTCGATGAGCAGTGAAGCGAGCAGCGCCATCAAAATATAGATGTTCAAGTAGCCCAGGTCGCCCCAGAAGCTCGAAAAAATGAGCCATACAGGTAATGCCCATGCCAGCGTCTCATTGGCTTGCGGCATGTTCAGCCGTTGGAAAATGCGCCCCCACAGTAAATAGAGCAGGGTGTAAATGGCAATATGCAGGAGGGTATGAACAAATGCTGCCGTCATCGGCGCGATCCATAGGAACGGCGTGAAGGCCAGCGCATAGGCAGGGCTGTATTGGAAAAACTCCATGCGCTCCAGGGGAAGCGCGGGATAGAGATTTTGGCTGTCCTGAATATTCTGTGCGGCTTCGAGGTAGATGCGCAGGTCGTCGGGCAGCGAGAGGTCGGTGTTTTCGTCGGGGAATAATGCGCCGCTCAGGAGCAAGAGTTGCAGCATTAGCCGCAGGATAGCATAGGCAATCACAATGGATAGGACACGCCTGTAGCGCCGGGATTCTGTCCATAATTTCCGGACATAGTGGATTTGAGACGGATTTCCAAACAAGTCTCACCTCCTGGCTTAACTGGCGATCAACCGCTGCATGACCTGACGCAGCATTCCATTGGTCGCGGTAACGGCGATGTTGTTGTTGGTTTCCAATTGAAAGCCGAGCCGCTGCTTAAATTCATATGCACCGCTGCCGCCACGTAAATTCTGTGCGCCCGCCTCAATTGCAGCGCGGATCGCGGCATAGACCAGTTGGAAGTAAACATATTCGACTTCATAATCCATGCCGAGAAGGGCCAATGTATAAGTATCACCATCCCCCAGCAGCAGCCCACAGCCAACCAGCCGTTCGCCAATTTTTGCGGTCAGCCAGATGGCATTGACACGGTGCGCGTTTTCTAAAATGGACTCGATATGGGGATCAGGCGGTGTTTTATGATGCTCATAGACCTTGTGGATCAAGCGTGTGGCGGCATGGAGATCGGTCACGCTGCGATGTGTCTGGACTTCGATACCCAGGTTGACAGCGTGATTAGTATGCCTGCGGTAATCCTTTTTCGCCGATTTTCCGAGCCAGTTCACATAGGATTCAAAATTGTCGAAATTCAACCGCAGCCGTGTTCCCGGTTCTGGGACGGACAGGCGTGTAAACTGCGGCGGGTTGGACTCTTCGGGCGCGAGATAGTCATAGATCATAAAGGAAACGCCATGCTGCTTTGCAAAATCCCGTGCGGCATGGGTCATCAAATTCAACGCGGCACCGGCGGTTTGGGTATGATTGGGGAGGAGCAGCCCCGATGTTTTTGCCAATGGGGCGCGGCAGATGAGCAGAGGCCAACGGCGCAGCGCGGCCTGCATGACGGAGCGCGTGGGATTGGACAATACCGGGAGCGGCTCGTCTGGTGTCAGCCAGAATGTAGCACCCGCGACAGGCTTGCCGCAGCGTGTGACCATCATATAAACGGGTAGATTGCCTTTGAGAACGGCTTCACCAAATCGATGCCAGCGAAAGCTTGAAAATGCCTGTCCCTGGTGCATCTGATCCCAATTAGACTGACCGATCTCGTTAATGCAATGCGCGATTTGAATGTCGAAACCCAATCCCATATAACCATTTCCTTTACGACTCATAAAAGACGAATCGAAAATTAATCTTTTATGTTAGATTGATTATATGACGTGGATTGTTGTTGAAAAATTGAGATTTTGATAAATAATTTTACAATATTGAGGGTTTATTTACTTTTTTCACGGAAATCTGGATTGAATCGCTCAGGGTATGGTGTCGGGCGTAGAGAGTTCCTGCACTGCCGCAGAAACAGGCGGCGTTTGCATCCCGATGATGCCCCCACTGAGAAAAATAATCCCCATCAGGATCAAGGCTACAGCCAGCAGAGCCGCGCCGCTGCGAAGATGCGGACGGCTCTGACCGATGAAGAAGCCGCCAACCGCCAATGATAGAATGCCGGTCAAAATCAGGGCTATCACACGGGCTGAAAGGGGCGGATTCGGGTCG